>Ga0233440_1000016_pt1 | contig 251721 bp, 240 predicted proteins | sample SI_123_September_5_FD_182791 | JGI IMG/M metagenome (GOLD analysis project Ga0233440, IMG submission 182791) | Seawater microbial communities from Saanich Inlet, British Columbia, Canada - SI_123_September2016_120_MG | ecosystem: Environmental > Aquatic > Marine > Inlet | place: Canada... | reverse complement strand
ATCGCTGATACTTTAAAATCTCGGTCATATCTCTGTCTTATCCGTTTTTCTTCCATTTTGCTTCCTTTCAACTTAATCAAGTTAAAAAGTTGCTTAACTCAATGTACACTTTTTTATACTAGGTCCAAGTATAGGTTGTACCAATATTATTATAACAAATATTCACTTTCGGTGTATCTTGTTTGAATTCGACAATCAAGGTTTTTTCATAATAATCCAATGCTTTTTCGTACTCACCGATTTCAAAATAAGCAGTACCGATATTGTTATAGCTTTCTGCCACTTTCTGATGTTCATCACCAAGATTCTTCTTTAATATTTCCGAAGAAAGCAAAATAGATTGCAAAAATAAATCATCCTTTTTTATGGTACGATAAACTTTCCCGGTTTTTCTGTAAATGTCTGCTAATAATTGATAGTGTTGATTTTCATTTTCCTTTAAAATAATGGAAACCTTTTGATAAGCGGAAATCGCTTGATCAAACTGTAATTGTTTCGTGTAATATTTAGCAGAATCAATTAGTGTATATACTTGTGTAAGATTATTCTCACTTCCGTGAGAATTAGTCAAAACGACAGTAATGATAATAATTATTTTTAAAATCATTTTCATTGCCACAATTTAATTATACTAAATTTATTCATGTCATTCCTTTATTTCTTTAGTGCAGAATCTTTATCTTACTTAATTTAAAGCTGAAAAACACAAAATGCTTACCGACACACACTGCCATCTTTTTTATCCTGATCTTAAAAAAGATCTTCCGGCTGTGCTTGATCGTGCTGGCGAGTTGGGTGTGAACAGATTTATTTGCGTTGGCACCAATTTAGATGATTCAACTGAATGTTTGAAACTGGCGGCAGAAAATGAACATATTTTTGCCACAGCCGGCATTCATCCGCACGATGCTAAAGATGCACCGGAGGATTATCTTGATCAGATAGCTGACCTCATGACATTTGATAAAATGCTGGCAGTTGGGGAAATGGGTTTGGATTATTTCAGAAATATTTCTGAACCGGATTTGCAAAAAAACGTATTTCGTGAACAGTTGGTTTTAGCGCAACGATTAGAAAAACCGGTTATTTTTCATAACAGGAATGCAGATGCAGATGTGCTCAAGATTTTATCAGATTTTCCGAATGTAACCGGGGTTGCACATTGTTTTTCAAGTGATCTCAAAACAGCTGAAGCTTTCATTGAAATGGGTTTTTACCTTTCTTTTTCAGGCAATCTTACATTTAAAAACAGTCATTTACCTGATGTAGCAAAAGAGCTGCCATTGGATAAATTACTTGTGGAAACTGATTCACCCTATTTGAGCCCTGTTCCTTTTCGAGGGAAACCAAATGAGCCGGGACGCACTCGATTTGTCGCGGAGAAATTGGCTGAAATACACGGCGTCACTTTAGACATCATTGCTGAAAAAACTACCGCTAATGCTACAACCCTGTTCAATTTATAAACCACTGTGACATCTGTGACAGGAAGAACGCAACATACCTTTCGTAAAAAATGGGGACAAAATTTTCTTTCCGACCCAAACCTGGTTCGGAAAATTGTCCACGCCATCAACCCAAAACCGACAGATTCAATTTTGGAAATCGGCCCGGGAGACGGTGCGCTAACCCGGCAATTGGTGGATAAGGTACAGCATCTTTCGGCTGTAGAAATTGATCCGATGTTGTTTAAGCAATTAACGGAAGAAGAATCGCTTCAAAATGTGAACTTTGTTCATGCTGATATTTTGAAAATATTGGTTAAAGATGTCGTTCATGAGCCATCCTTGAAAATTGTCGGAAATATCCCTTACAACATTACGTCTCCATTGATTTTTCATCTATTAGATCAACAAATGGAATGGAATAAAACATTTCTCATGGTTCAGAAAGAGGTTGCAGACAGGCTTGCTGCACGTCCCGGAATAAAGGCGTATAGCAGAATATCCGTAATGGTGCAGTCATTCCTAAATGTGAAGAAGCATTTTACTATTTCACCGAAGGTGTTTTTTCCCCGCCCGAAAGTGCAGTCCGCCATTATTGAATTATCTAAAAAACCTCAACCGATTGTTCCGGAAGAGGATTTTCCGAGGTTTCAAAAGATCGTAAAAGCGGCATTTTCTCAGCGGAGAAAAATGTTAAAAAACACCCTAAATAGTTTTGACTTTTCAATAGAAATCCAAGAAAAAATTGATTTTACAAGACGGCCGGAAACGTTAACTATAAAAGAATTCTCGGAATTGGCAAAGGATTGAATTGTTACTTTTCGATCAATTAGTTGTTTAATGTAATAACTGAACTGTTTTGATTGGATATTTCACCAATCTGAATTGGCTTGTAAAAATATTCTGAATCAAATGCGTTGATAAAATCTTGTGCATCATTTTTGGGGAGGGCTACCAATAACCCGCCTGAAGTTTGGGCATCGGCTACCATCATCCGATCGGTTTCAGTTAATGCAGAATCAAACGCTACGGAATCTTTTACATAATCCAGGTTTCGCTGGGTTCCACCCGGTATGATGTTCGCTTCTGCTAAATCCCGGACGCCAGGAAGAAATTCCAATGCACTAAAATTCACTTCTGCCGAAACTCCACTAGCTTTGCACATTTCGAATAAATGCCCTAACAATCCAAAACCAGTAACATCTGTGGCAGAATGAACATTGACTTGTTTCATTGCATCCGCTCCGGCTTTATTTAATGTTGCCATGGAAATTGTTGCTGCGGAAATGATTTCATCCGATGCTTTGTTTTTTTTGATTGCGGTCGCAATGATGCCGGTACCAAGCGGTTTAGTGAGCATTAACGCATCTCCGGGGCGGGCGGTGGAATTCCGCACAAGGTTTTTCTCAGATACTTCTCCTGTAACCACCATGCCATATTTCGGTTCTTTGTCATCCACAGAATGTCCGCCAACGACAGGAATTCCTGCTTCTTTTGCTTTATCTGCACCACCTTGCAGAATGGTTGTAAGTGTTTCTTTTGGAAGATCATGAATAGGAAATCCAACAATGTTTAATGCGTACAAAGGGGTTCCGCCCATCGCATAAATATCGGAAAGGGCATTTGCAGCAGAGATCTGCCCAAAATCATATGGATCATCTACGATAGGCGTAAAAAAATCCAGCGTTTGCACCAGAAGGCGTCCGTTATCCAGGCGCACCACGGCGGCATCATCGGCGCCATCAAAGCCGACAACTACACGATCATCTGTTTCTAATACAAGATCGCCCAGAACCTGAGCGAGGTCACCAGGACCTATCTTGCACGCTCAGCCAGAACCGTGTGAAAGTGTTGTTAGTTTTTGATTCATATCCATTTCTAATGAGAAAGAATTTAACGGTGTGATAGTTGGCTTAAAAAATAAAACAGCCAAAAATTTTTAAACGGAAAGAAATCCAATAATCGTTATCCTATTTCAATAATTTTTTCAATGGTTTTATAGCACCGTAAATGGAATTATTTACAGCACTAGACAAACTCAATGAAGAATACCAATAAGAATTAGCCCCAAGGACATCGCCGGTGGCGGCATCTAACAATTGCACGATAACCCCAACTCGTCATGGTATATATTCAATTCTTTCTGTTTCAATTTCACATACTTTCTGTAAGCTGACGAATATCATCCAGAGATTCGATTGCGGTATCGGCAAGGTATTCCATATGAATCGTTTTAAAAATAGAATGTACATGTACCTGAGATTGAAATTGGTGGAGTACGAGCGGGACGCGTCCTGTTTTCAGTGTGATAACATTAAAGGGAAATTCAATTTCTGTTTGTTTGAGTGTAAATAAAGTTTGTTGGTTTTCGTGCAGTATTTTACGTGCTGATTCAATATCTTTTAGTAGTGGGCGTTTTTTAAATTCCCATGGTGCGGTAATATCTGAATAAGACTCAATATGTTCGTATCCCAGTCTAAAAAAGTCTACACAATTATGACCGTATTTCCCTTTGCCCAATGTGTTGGCTAAATATGATTGAAGTGATTCTTGTCGTTCCGCCAGGGTGTTTTTCCAAGCATCAAAATGAGTGCGGAACAGGAAAAAGCCAAACGATGTTTTAAAAGAGTTTTTTGAATTGAAGAAGGATTTAATGTCATAAGTCAGTTTATGAATTTCGTTTCTGATGTCATTGGAAAATAGTTTGACAGTAAGAGGGGAATAGTTGGTCATATTTTTTAAAAAATCTTTTGGGATGTCAAGATCATGAAGGTTTATGGTGTACAATTTATCAACACCCTGTATGTTAAGTTCGATGAAGGCTCCGAGGTCGCTCATGCGAATTAGGTTTTGTAGCGCTTTCCCAAATTCCGGAAGTGTTGCCAAAGACGGGATATTTTGTCCGGTCGAGAGTTCAGGGAATAGAGGCAATTGCCCGGGATCTTCTAGTTCATCTATCATAACCCGATTTTAAGCTTTCTGAAATCAGAAAGCAATGAACTGAAAAAAAATGATAACCCATTGCTCCAAGTGATTTGGACTTGGTAAATTGAGACCTTGGTCATGTCCAAAGAAGAAAAAGAACCGGCGAAAAATAATCCTAAAAATGGGCAAAGAGTATCCTCTTAGTTATTTACTCAAAGCCTTAATAATCATTCCATTATGCCAAAAAATTTAGAACAAAAAGAACGCGTAGTAATTCGATTTGCCGGCGATTCCGGTGACGGAATGCAACTTACCGGTACACGCTTTACTGAAACGTCCGGAATGATTGGCAATGATATTGCGACGCTACCGGATTATCCCGCGGAAATTCGAGCTCCTGCGGGTTCTGTCGCCGGTGTGAGCGCATTCCAGCTACAGTTCAGTTCTACCGATATTCATACTCCGGGCGATTACCCAGATGTTTTGATTGCGATGAATCCGGCAGCTCTAAAGGTTCATCTTCAGGATTTACCAAGGGGCGGTTACCTTATTGTTAATGAAAATGCATTCACAGCCAAAAATTTAAAATTTGCCGGCTACAAAGATAATCCACTAAAGGATGGAAGTTTAGAACCTTATTTACTCCTTAGTATTAAAATGAGTGAAATGGTAAAAAATTCTTGTGAAGGCTTGGGACTTAAACCCAAACTGGTAGATCGTACCAAGAATTTTTTTGCACTCGGCGTATGTTTTTGGATGTTTGACCGTCCCTTGAAATCTACTTTGCAATATTTAGAAAAGAAATTTGGATCTCGGCCGGAATTAGTTGAAGCAAATTCAAAGGCACTGAATGCGGGGTACAATTATGGAGAAACAACAGAAATTTTTACCACTCGTTTTAAAGTAGATAAAGCGAATCTTCCTTCAGGTACATATCGAAATGTGACAGGAAATCTTGCCACTTGTATTGGATTAGCAGCTGCGGCAAAACATTCCGGGATTCCTCTTTTTTATGGTGGCTACCCGATTACACCGGCATCTGAAATTTTACATCAGCTCGCAGTTTGGCGGAATTATGGGATTAAAACATTTCAGGCGGAAGATGAAATCGCAGGGATTACAGCAGCAATCGGCGCAGCATTCGCCGGAAATCTTGCCGTTACTGCCAGTTCAGGTCCGGGAATTGCACTTAAAGGAGAAGCCATTGGTCTTGCCATCATCGCTGAATTGCCGCTTGTTATTGTTAATGTGCAAAGGGGCGGGCCGAGTACCGGACTACCAACCAAAACTGAGCAGTCTGATCTTTTTCAGGCTATGTATGGAAGGAATGGCGACGCTCCCCTTCCGGTGATCGCAGCACAGACACCGGGAGATTGTTTTTATGCAGCCTACGAAGCAGCCATGGTTGCAGTTAAATACATGACTCCGATAATCTTGTTAACGGATGGTTATCTCGCAAATGGATCGGAACCATGGAAAATACCTGACGTTGAATCTTTGGAAAAATTCAAAGCGAATTATCATACTTCTTCAGAAAATGAACCATTTCATCCTTACGAGAGAGACAAGAAAACCCTTCGTCGTCCGTGGGCTATTCCAGGAACTCCAGGGCTTGAGCATCGCATTGGCGGTCTGGAAAAAGAAAATATAACCGGGAATGTGAGCTATGATCCTGTGAATCACCATACAATGACAACACTACGTGCTGAGAAAATAGCCGGTATTGTGAACGAAATTCCAAAAACTCCTATTTTTGGAGACACAAGTGGTGATGTATTAATATTAAGTTGGGGTGGGACATATGGATCTGCAAAAGCTGCGACTGAAATCCTTTTGAAAGAAAAATCAAAAGTTGGACATTGTCACCTTCGTTGGATAAATCCTTTGCCTAAAGATTTAGGAGCAATCCTGATAAAGTATAATAATATTCTGATCCCCGAAATCAATTATGGTCAGCTGATTAAAATAATCCGAGGGGAATATCTTGTGGACGCAAAGGGGCTAAACTTGGTAAGAGGAAGACCTTATAGCGTCGGAGAAATTGTAACCGCAGTAAAAGAATTGGTGAAATAAATATGGCAGAACAACAGATAGCACCGGCTCAATCCCGACAAGATTATACTTCTGACCAGGGCGTCCGTTGGTGTCCCGGGTGTGGCGATTATGCGGTTTTAGCTCAAGTACAAAAGACATTCCCAACGTTTGGAAGGAAGAAAGAAGAGTTTGTTTTTATATCCGGAATTGGCTGCTCAAGCCGTTTCCCATATTATATGAATACATTTGGATTTCACACCATTCATGGCAGGGCGACCGCCATTGCATCCGGTGTAAAATTAGCAAATTCGTCCCTTTCAGTTTGGGTGGTAACGGGGGATGGAGACGCACTTTCTATTGGCGGGAACCATACGATTCATTTAATTCGAAGAAATATGGACATCAATATTATGCTGTTCAACAATCGTATTTATGGGCTCACAAAAGGACAATATTCTCCAACATCTGAACTTGGGAAAATTACCAAATCCACTCCAATGGGGTCGCTTGACCGCCCTTTCAACCCACCGGCCCTAGCCTTGGGTTCGCATGCAACTTTTGTAGCCAGGTCCGTGGACAGGGAGACCAAGCATCTTCAGGATATGATTTCCAGATGTTACAATCATAAAGGTGCTACGTTTCTTGAAATTTATCAGAACTGCAATATCTTTAACAATGGTGCATATTTTCAGTACACAGAAAAAGAAACCAAAGCCCAATCTGTTCTATGGCTCGAAGATAAAAAACCAATGGTATTTGGTGCAGATCAGAATAAAGGTATCCGTATGGATGGGAATATACCTCAAGTTATTGAGCTCGGGGGAAAGTGGAATGTCGATGATGTATTGGTTCATGATGAATCTGATTATTTAATTGCATCAACATTGGCAAATTTTACATCTAATGAAAATTTTCCAGAACCAATTGGTGTTTTTTACAATGTGACCGAACCTACTTATGATGAAATGCTTGAAGACCAAATCAATTCTGCTAAGGAAAAATTGGGGGAGGGTGATATTAAATCATTATTAAATGCTGGTGATACATGGATTGTTGATTAACGAAAAAATGCACTAAAGAGGCGTAAATAAAATGAGAAAATCCTAAGAATGAAAACTCGCAAAGAAAAAGATAGCATGGGCGTCATTGAAGTCCCGACCGATCGATATTATGGCGCACAAACCAAACGATCGCTTGATAATTTTAAAATTGGCGATGAACGATTTCCCCGTGAATTGATTCGCGCATACGGCATCCTTAAAAAAGCCGCCGCCTCTGTAAATCAATCTTACGGTGACTTGACTGATGAGATTGCGGATGGAATTGGAAAAGCTGCAGATGAGGTTATTAGCGGAAAATTGGATGACCATTTTCCCCTTGTAGTATGGCAAACTGGAAGTGGGACTCAAACAAACATGAACGTTAATGAAGTGATTTCAAACCGATCTATTGAAATGATGGGTGGAGAACTTGGAAGTAAAAAACCTGTTCATCCGAATGACCATGTGAACATGTCTCAATCCACCAATGACACGTTTCCAACCGCAATTAATATTGCCGCTGTAGAATCGGTCACCCATCACATGATTCCTGCTGTTAAAAGATTAAAAGAATCTCTTGAGGCTAAGTCTCGCGATTTTGAGAAAATTGTCAAACTGGGAAGAACCCATCTTCAGGATGCGACTCCTCTTAGTCTTGGTCAAGAATTCTCTGGGTATGCATCCCAATTGGAACATGGATTATCTCGAATTGAAAAAGCCCTAGATCATTGTTATGAGCTGGCTATGGGAGGTACTGCAGTTGGTACGGGTATTAATTCAAGAAAAGGTTTCGGAGAAAAGGCAGCTAAGCAAATTGCATCTATTACGGGTCTTCCATTCAAATCTGCACCTAATAAATTTGAAGCGCTCGGTGCCCAAGATTCCATTGTTGAACTTTCTTCGGCGTTAAAAACGCTTTCCGGAAGTTTATTTAAAATTGCAAATGATATTCGTTGGCTTGCCAGTGGCCCGCGTGGCGGTTTTGGTGAATTGAACCTACCGGCAAATGAGCCCGGATCTTCTATTATGCCGGGGAAAGTGAACCCAACACAATGCGAAGCTGTGACCATGGTGTGCACACAAGTAATGGGAAATGACGTCACTATTTCTATAGCTGGTGCAAGTGGAAATTTTGAACTTAATGTGTACAGGCCTGTGATAGCTTTTAATATTTTACAATCCATCAAACTCATTGGAGATGCGTGCCAATCTTTCGCTAAAAACTGTGTGGATGGGATTGAAGCCAACGAAATAGGAATAGATAAAAATCTGCGGGATTCGCTCATGTTGGTTACGGCATTAAATCCGCATATTGGGTATGAAAAAGCGGCTGAAGTCGCCAAAAAAGCTCATAAAGAAAATACATCACTCAAAGATGCTGCCGTTGCACTCAATTATTTATCTGTAGACGAATTTGACAAACTTGTTTGCCCAGAAGAAATGATTCACCCAAAAACTGAATCATAATTTTCAAACCATTCTTTTTTCGAATCTCATTCAATCAAGGAAGGGTACTATAGCTACGTCGTTGTAAATTATTTCTATGTCTTGGTATCAAATTATTAAAAGAACAGCGATTTTCCTCTTTGGATGCGCTGTGGTCATTTTAATTTATTTATTTTTATTATCTCGCGACCTTCCTTCAATTGAGCAACTTGAAAATTACGATCCGAATCTAGTGACTCGGATTTACTCAGCAGATGGAAAAGTACTGCATGAGTTGTTTTTAGAGAAACGCGTGTTTGTGTCACTCGAAGAAATTCCAACCTATATGCAGGATGCTGTCATTGCATCTGAGGATCGCCGATTCCGATCGCATTGGGGAATTTCACTCCGCGATGTTTTTCGAGCGATTGTTATTAACACACTTTCGATGAGCTATACTCAGGGATTTAGTTCGCTCACTCAGCAGCTTGCACGAAATCTTTATGATACAATCGGATTCAAAAAAACCATTACGCGAAAGTTGAAAGAAATTATCACGGCAATCCAAATTGAACGAACTTACACGAAGGATGAAATTCTTGAAATGTATCTTAACAGTGTTCATTTTGGCCATGGGACGTATGGTGTTCAGGCTGCCGCAAAGAGGTATTTTGCAAAAGGAGCTCATGATCTCACTTTGGACGAAAGCGCTCTTTTGGTCGGAGTGCTTCCGGCTCCCGCGCGGTACACACCGGTTCGCTATCCCGAAAAAGCCATTAAACGTAGGAATACCGTTCTCAGGTTAATGCTAGATCAAAAGGTGATTACACCTGCCTCTTATTCCGAAGCGAGGGCGATGTCATTAGAAACGGTCCTCACGGAACAATTACAAGGGAAGGCGCCTTATTTTACCGAATATGTTCGTCGGCTTTTGGAAAAGGAAGATGAGTCACTTGGAATCAATATATACAGAGATGGTCTCAAAATTTACACCACACTGGATTCTCGGCTTCAAGACATTGCAGAACAGGCAATGATGGAAACGATTATGCGAAATCAATCGGTTCTGAATAAACGCCTTTTCAACGATAAAGAAGAATTCGAAACGCTTGGCTATTTGTCTATTTTTCCTGAAGATACTGTGAAAAAAATGATGAAGGGTGAGGCGGAACTTTTTAAAGAATTGCGGAAGCAGTTATTGGTGCAATCAGCTTTTGTTGCCCTCGATTCCAGGACCGGTGCCATTCTTGCTATGATTGGAGGCCGGCCCGATTATCGGGATCAATTTAATCGAGCTATTCAAGCAAAGCGCCAGCCGGGATCGGTTTTTAAACCGATGGTGTACGCAACAGCAATTGAAAATGGATATACCGTCGTAGAACAACTTCAAAACCAACCGGTGGTTCTAAATGTTCAAAATGCAGATGGGGACTGGGTTAAATGGAAACCTCGGAATTATGATGGAAATACCAGTGGTTTGACCACAATGCGAGAAGGTCTGAGGCGATCTTTAAATTTAATTTCGGTACGAATGGTTCAGAAAGGTCTCGCACCGGCGCAACAAGTAAAAAAATTAGCACAACGAATGGGAATATCCACTGATATTCGCGCTGTAGATGCCATTGCGCTAGGAACATCCGAAGTATATCTGTTGGAAATGGTGGGCGCATATTCCATATTCTCCAATAAAGGTGTACATAATGAGCCGTTCGCAATCACAAGAATAGAAGATCGTTTTGGAAGTGTTTTGAAGGAATATAAACCGATTAAAAATGAAGTGCTAAGTACCGGAACTGCATACATCATGACGAATTTAATGCAGACAGTTTTAGATAGAGGAACGGGAGGAAGCTCGCGTTGGAAATATCATTTTTATCATCCTGCAGGAGGGAAAACAGGAACCACACAAGGTTGGACGGATGCGTGGTTTTTAGGATTTTCTCCGTTTATCACTGCCGGCGTGTGGAGCGGAATTGATGATGCGAGGGTTAGCCTGGGGGAGGGACAGGACGGTAGTAAAGCAGCTCTTCCTATTTGGGCTCAATTTATGCGTGATGCGCATGATACACTGGGCTATAAGCGGATCGGATTTGATCGGCCGCAGTCAATCATTGAAATGAAAATTTGTTCTATTACTAAAGATGTACCCACAGAATTTTGCCCGGTTGAATCAAACCCGGAAATATTTATAGAGAATACTCAGCCAACCCAAACGTGTATGGTTCACCGCGGGTATTGATATTAGGTTTCGCCTAATATCAAACAATGGGGGTTTGGTTTTTCCTCTGTAATCAAAACGGTGTCTTGTAGCATTGATTGCGCTTCTTCTAATTTTTTCTGATTTGAATTAAAAAGCCGAATTAAAGGCTGATTGCTTTTTGCCGGTTCACCGATTTTCGCTAGAAATTCCATCCCGGCTGTTGGGTCAACAGGTTCATTTTTTTTTGCTCTTCCAATGCCGAGCGGAATTCCGGCATTCCCGATTCCAAGCGTATTCATTACTGAAACAAACCCAGAAGATTTAGCAACCAATTCTGAAGAATATTTTGGGATATTCTGACGATCCAACCTATCAAAAATCGTGGCGTCGCCACCTTGGGTAGAAACCAATTCCAGCCATTTTTCCATTGCTGTGCCGGAGTGAATTGTATTCTCAATCAGTTCAATGGACTTTTTTTTGTTTGTAGAAATTCCGGATTGCATCAATAAAACGGAGCACGTTTCAAATACAACCTTCATGGTATCTTTTGGACCGTGGCCTTGCAGACAAGCCACCGATTCTTTCACTTCACACCAATTCCCGGCAAATCGCCCGAGTGGCTGATTCATAGACGTATAAACCACTTCAGTTTTTACGCCAAATTTCTGTCCGATTTTTTTCATCATTTCCCCCAAATATTTTGCTTTTGGGATAGATTTCATGAAGGCACCGTTTCCAACTTTTATGTCCAAAACAAGTCCGCGGATTCCTTCGGCAATTTTTTTGCTCATAATCGAACCGCAAATCAGCGGAATCGAATCAATTGTGTGGGTAACATCGCGTAACGCATACATACGTTTATCGGCAGGACAAATTTCATGCGTTTGCCCAATGAGGCAAACACCAATCTTTTTTACTTGAGTTTTGAAATCATCTAAACTTAAATCTGTTTTAAATCCTGCTATAGATTCTAGTTTATCCAGAGTGCCCCCCGTATGACCAAGAGATCGGCCAGAAATCATTGGTATGGAAAGTCCCAAAGTTGCAAGAATGGGAGCAAGCACGAGCGACACTTTATCTCCAACGCCCCCGGTAGAATGTTTATCTGCAGGGAAAGAATTCAAATGAGAGAAATCCACCTTTTCACCGGATTCAATCATGAGTTCCACTAAAATATAGATTTCTTCTTCAGTCATTCCATTATTATAAACCGCATTCAAAAAGGTAACCATATCCGAATCTGGTATGGATCCATCGACAAATGCACTTAGAAAAGGACTTAGTTCCCTACGGCTGAGCGCTTCTCCAGATTGTTTTTTAGCGATGAGGTCAGTCGAATTCATGATTCTTTTTTGAAATATTTTCTAATGGAAAAATTGAACTGAATAGGAGCGCGCTCGCGAACGGTGTGTAATGTTAAATATCCTGCCACAACAGCAAGAAAAATATTGGGAGACCACATTCCTAAAAATGGTGAAATGATATTTCGATCGGCCAATTCTTCTCCGCCAATCAGGAAAATATAATAGATTAAAAAGAAGCCAAAGCTAAGGCTTGTTGCAACCGCAAATCCTCCTTTACGTACAAGGACACCCAACCCGCCGCCAACCACAGCAAATAATATGCACGCAACGGGTAACGTTATTTTTTTATGAATTTCCACACTGTATTTATTTTTACTTCTACTATAACTATTGATGAGGTTGAATTCATTTTTTAATTGCCGCTGAAGGCGATTTAATTGTCTATTTTTTACTGTTCGATCTTTTTTTGTGATGATGCTATCGACTTTTAGATTTTCTTTGAAAGTTTCCAATTCGGCATTTGCAATGGTTAAAGATTGAGGTGAAATACTGTCACCGGTTGTTTTTTTAAATGAAGATCCAATTCGATGACGCAGACGGTCAATCCGTTGTTCATAGGATTTGTATTTCGTTAGCATCATAGGGATGGTCATTTCACGATCGCGTCGGCTGGCAGAATCGCGTCGCATTAAAACAAGATCATCTGCCGGAATATTAATAATATGTTTTTCGAAAGCAATTCTACGATAATTTCCAAAATCATCCAGATCAAGTTCATGTATTTCCCCGTTAAAGAGTGTGAGGACGATTAAATTTTCATCCGTATGCAATGTGCCTGATTCGGAATAAATACTAGTTTGTGCTTCCACAGGGGACTTGCTAAAAATCCGAACGTCTTTCATTAGATTTCCTTCTTTGCCCCGGATGATCATACTGTAATCGGGAATGTCGTCAATGAAATGTCCGGGATCGATATTCATATCGGGACGTTTTCGATAAATATCTCCGGACAAGAGTCGCGCCCGAAAATTCATATCAGGGAGAATGTAATTATTAAAATAAATGAGTATGATGGCAACGATGGTTCCGAAGAAAAGCACCGGCCGGATAATTTTAAGGTAACTGATTCCGGACGTCCGCATAGCAGTAATTTCGTTTTCTTCCGACATACGCCCGAATGTCATTAATGCGGCGATGAGAACCGCCATCGGCACGGCGAGAGCCACAATCCAAGCGAGATTCAAAAACAGATATTCGAAAATTGTAAATATATTAAGACCTTTCCCGAGGAAGCGGTCAATGGCTCTTAGGAAAAAGTTGGTGAATAAGATAAAAACGATTACTAACAGGGAAAAAATAAACGGCGGGAATAGCTGCCGCATGACATACTTTGAAAGAAGGCGCATAGGAAAAGTTACATTAGTTGATCCTTTTAGTCAGAATACTCATTTTAGTTTCCGTTTTGGGTTTTCAAATTTAATTGGGTACAATTAATGGAAAATTCCATTGATGAATTCTTTGCTTAAAATCTTTTGTGCAATGGCAGAAACGGCTAACTTTGCCAGCCCTTTAATGGGTCGAATGGTGGGCGTAGCTCAGCTGGTTAGAGCACCTGGTTGTGGCCCAGGAGGCCGTGGGTTCAAGTCCCATCGCTCACCCTTTTAGTGATGAGTTATGAGTGACGAGTGACGGTTTTTGGATAATTTTTCGGGATGTAGCGCCCCACTTTTAGCGGGACAGGCAGCCGGGCTTGTCCGCCGTATTTGCCGGATGGCGGAGTGGGCTGATTAGTGTACCTGCTTTGGTTGTGAAAAAATGTTTGAAAATTCGGGGTGTAGCGCAGCCCGGTTAGCGCACCTGCTTTGGGAGCAGGGGGTCGAAGGTTCGAATCCTTTCACCCCGACTTGTCAGAAACCACTTCTGACCGACATAAAGCCCTTCTTAATTGAGGGGTTTTTGTTTTATCATATAGATCAATCAATATCAAACATATAGTCAAATGGGACACCAATTCACGGGACACACCCCAATTTGAATATGTTTTTCAACCCAACTTTTTGAACCGCGGAAAGAAAGACGGGGGTTGGTTCGTAATAATAAAGCATACACACATTATTAAGTAATTTTTTATAAATTCAAGAAAACAATAAGGAATGAAAAATGGGAAAAGGAAAAGATTCTAAAAAAGCAACAAAAAAAGCACCTGCGAAAACTCCAAAAGAAAAAAAAGCAGAAAAGAGACTTAAAAAAGCAAATCGATAATTATGCAAGGTCAAGACCTTGTCTTCTGAACAACCATTTCATATTTTGTATTTCATTCAAATTATATGAAATGCCTTTGGCATTGATTTAGAAATCATTTTGTTAATGATTGCATCGCTCCCATAATTTCTTTCAATGCTTCATCCACATCCGATTCTGTGTTGAGGTGGCCGAAGAGCAGGAAATAGTAAACGCCAATAAAAATAATCCTATTTTGTAGGAATGTTATCAAACTTTATAATTATCATGAGGAACTATCTTGAAAAATGAAAACTTTTTAAACCTTTATTCTCAGGAACGATTACACCAACAATTGAATAAATGTGCAAAAGAAATTGGAGGAAAAAATATTTTTCTCCAACTATTGGAAGCCATTAGAGAAGCTCAGCCCCATCCGTTAACGGAAAGAAACTGTGAATTTCGGTTTGATTTGGGAACTATCAAATGGAGGAAACCCATTTTTAGGGAAAAAGTCTCTTTGTTAAAGCATGTAAGATTAGTAAATAAGGACGGGAATATTTTCCCAAAAAAGGGGATTAAAGGTTACAAAAGTATTTTGAACCTATTACGAACTCTCAAGCCCATTACATTTGAAGTAAAACCAAAGAATAGAAAACTTGGGCAAGGATTTACATTTCAACCGTTTGATATTATTGATGAGAAAACCACATGTATAAATCCCCTTTTCGAATCGGTCTTTTTTTCGCCGGTTTATCAGGTCAAAAAAATACTGATTTCTAAAAAGTAACTGATTGAAATTTCTAAAACGTTGAAAATTAAGGATAAGATTGGGGAAGTTTGGGGTAATTGTTCAGACAACGCAAAAAGGGCAGGGTAAGTAAATTGCTTTTGTAGTGGGAACCAATTACCCTACGAAAATGATTGTACCGCTCCCACAATTTCCTTCAGCGCTTCATCCACATCCGATTCTGTGTTGAGGCGGCCGAAGCCAATCCGGATGGACGCTTTTGCCAAAGTATCGCTGTGTCCTAGCGCTTTCATTACGTAGCTCGGTTCCAGCGTGGCGCTGGTGCAGGCCGAGCCGGAGGAACAGGAAATGGATTCCAGCTTCAGATGCAACGCCTCACCGTCCACATTTGGGAAAGACACATTCAAATTATTTGTTAGCCGCCGGGCCATCGTTCCGTTTACAATCGTATCAGGGAAAGCATGCAAAATTCCATTCAACAATCTGTCCCGCATGGGCTTCATCCGTTTGGTTTCTTCATCTCTAAGGTCGGCACACCGATTTACTGCTTTGCCAAATCCCACAATCAGCGGCACCGGAAGCGTTCCCGAGCGAAGTCCGCGTTCGTGTCCGCCGCCGTCCATTTGAAGTTTTAGTTTCACGTCAGAATTAACGTAGAGAAATCCGATGCCTTTCGGCCCGTACATTTTATGGGCAGTTCCGGCGAGCATAGATAAATTCATCGCTTGCACATCTGTTGGAATTTTTCCAAACGACTGGGCCGCATCGGTAAAGAAGCAAATGCCGTTTTTTTTGCATAATGCGCCGATCGCTTCCAAATCATGGATAACGCCGATTTCGTTGTTGGCGTGCATGATCGATACCAGAACGGTGTTGTCTTGTATGGCGCCCTTTAAATCTTCCAAGCTGATGAGCCCGTCAGCTTGAACGGGAAGCGTGGTAACATCCCAACCACGCTTCTCCATTTCGGCGCAGTTATCGAGCACTGCTTTGTGTTCAGTCACTTGAGTAATGATGTGCTTACCACTAGATTTATTTGCTTCGCAAAACCCTTTGATGGCAAGATTCACACTTTCGGTTGCGCCGCTGGTAAAAATGATTTCCTTCGGCTTTGCATTCAATTCATCGGAAATGATGGTTCTTGCTCGATCCACAGCTTCCTGCGCTTTCCAGCCAAACGGATGCCGGCTGGCGGCGTTGCCGAATTTTTCTGTGAAATAGGGAATCATTGCTTTCAGCACTTCCGCATCCACGGGAGTTGTGGCATGGTTATCAAGGTACAGATTATTCATGGTAGAATCTAAATGTGGATTCATTAAAAAGCGGTTATTTTGTAAGTTTTAGGATGAAAAACAAATGTTTACAGGAAACCTATGCCGAAAAGAGTATTTGTTTCGGTTGTGGCCCCGCAAATAAAAAAGGTCTTCGCATTCAAAGTTTTGTTGAAGGCGACTTGGTAGTTGCGAAATGGTCAGCCGAAAAACATCATGAAGCATTCCCGGGAGTATTGAATGGCGGAATAATTGGCACTTTACTTGACTGTCATTGTAATTGGGCAGGTGCGTACTATTTGATGCAATCCACCGGAGAAAAAGTAGCCCCCTCAACAGTAACTGCGGAATATTCTGTCAAATTACTTCGTCCAACACCAAGTAGGTCTTCACTTTTTCTTTCTGCCAAACTGATAGAGCTCGATGGAAAAAAAGCTGTAATTGAAGGTGAACTGAAAGCAGATGGAAAAATTTGTGCTATCTGTACAGGAATATTTGTTTCAGTTGGTCCGGGACATCCGGGATATCATCGGTGGTAAGATGAATCACATCAAAAGCACATCACTCATCAGATTGTGGGGGTTATTAAATGTCCCGATGATATTTTACTGCAGACCTTCTATTGTTAACATCAATGATCAAGTAGTAACACTCAAAATTCCGTTGAAGTGGCGAACAAAAAATCATGTTGGATCTTTATATTTAGGCGCCTTTGCTGTTGGCGCCGATCTTTCTGCCGGTCTTTTGGCTATGCGTTTCATCAGAAAACAGAACGAAAAGATTGTACCCATTTTTAAGGATTTTAAGGCCGATTTTTTGAAGCTTGCCAAAGGGGACGTACATTTTACCTGTACGCAAGGCGATGAAGTTCGCGAACTTGTAAACACCGCCGTGCAAACCGGCGAGCGCCAAAATCTTCATTTGAACATCATTGCAACCGTTCCATCAATTGACGACGAACCTGTGGCAGAAATGGTGATTACCTTATCTATAAAAGTAAAGGAATAACTGCCCAAGGAATGTTAATTGCATTGGCTTTTATTTAGTAATAGTTGTAACATCAAATATGGTGGCATGGTTTTACATCATTTCAATTGTAATTATTTTCTGTTCATCTTGTGATGAGACGCAACCCAATGACGAAAATATAGAAAAAGCTGAATGTTCTGTAGGATTCTACCCATGTGATGATGATTCTACAATTTGCTGTGAATTTGTAATTCCCTCATCAAAAACTCAGACTAGTATAGACTGGCCCTCACTTGCAGATTCACCATGGCCAATGTTTATGCATGATCCACAATTAACTGGAAGAAGTCATTTATCTGGTCCAAGGGAAGGATCAATTGATACTGTATATACACCAGGTGGAGAATTATATTCTAATCCTTCGATTGATAGTGAGGATAACATCCTTTTTATTAGTAACACTGGATTTCCGATTGGAGATAGCTATCTTATTTCAATAAATGATTCTTCTATAAAAAATTGGGATATGAATCTCGGGAATGGATGGTCTGTCGGTACACCACTTATTACGTCAGATTATTATTTATATTTGTCCGCAGTAAATAATAATACAGGGTATTTATTCAAAAGTGATTTAAGTGGAAATATTGTGTGGACATATTCTCTGGGTTCTTTTTCGAATGAAACAAATGGTTCAGTAAATATTTCTAAAGATGGCAATCTTGTATTTGTCGCTGGATTTGGTGGGTCTTTATATGCGGTAAAAAAAGATGGAAATCTTGAATGGAATTATGTTGTTAAATCGGGTATTACAATTGGTAATCCTGCAATGTCCATCGACGGGGAACAAATCTATTTCGTTTCTAATGAGCCAGCACTTTATTGTGTATCACTGAATGGTGATTCATTATGGAAAAGAATATTACACGAGAATAGTGAGGTAAGTACAATTAATCCTTGCGTGGATTCTGATGGAAATATTTATGTGTATTCTGGTGAAAATTTATATTCTTTCTCTAGTGAGGGATATTTAAGATGGCAATATCAGGGACTCTCCAATGGATATGCTCTAAACGGAATTTCAATTGGTATAGATGGCTCTCTATTTATTTCTACACTTTCGGACTTTTATTGTTTTTCATATGGTGGATTCTTTAAATGGTCAATGAATATTTTGCAGTACAATTCTGGAATTTCGACGATACCAACCTCTGACATTAATGGATATTCCTTTCTTGCAATTGATAATACGGACGTTGAGTTTCAAGATTGGATAGGTATAAACTTTATAATATTTGATCAAAGTGGGGGAATTTATAAAAAGTTATCAGTAGGGGACCATCGTCATACTGCAGATTCTACCCCCTGCATTGTTAGCGGCGTAATATATGGCGGAACCAGTGGTACAGCTGGGAGTTTTTTGTATTCAATAAAATAGGATGTTACTATGAAGATTAAATATTACATATTTTTCATAATGAGCCTATTTCTTAAAAGTCAACAAACTCGAATTCCAGGCGAACTTCTTATCCAAATAGATGGAAGTGTGAGTCACACAATTGTTTTATCTGCTGTGTCATCGGTTTATAGTTCCTATGGCAATGGATACAGCACTGTGAATGACTTCAACTATTATTCAAAATTTGGCTCATACATGTTTTTTGGTTTCCTGAGATCTTTGGCAGGAGTGGATGGAACCATTGGGTATTCATTGTACCAATTAACCATTAACAATGACTCGATCCTTTTAGATTTTAGAGATTGTGATTATGGAAATGGCGATGGGATTTACGGAACAAATTATAATACTCAAGATATGTTTATAAAATATTTCCCTTCAAATGGTTTCAAAGTAAAAAACCATAATTCGGGGAATTACAGTTGGGTTGAAGGTGATACAGTAATGATATGGGATGATGATAGGAAATCTGTATCTAATTATTACAATTCTTGTTTTGGATATCCATCCCCTCCACAGGGGATGACAATACAAAATTATAATGGAAGTCCTAAAATCTCTTGGTCTGCAAATACAGAATATGATTTAGGTGGTTATAAACTTTGGAGAAACCTTAATGGAGGTGGTTGGGAAAATATTTCTACTATGAATACACAGACGAATTCTTATATTGATTATTATGTGGATATAATAAATGGTAGAAATTGTTTTTATGCCCAATACAAAACTCAGGCATTTGATTGGGCTGATAGTACTTCAGATTTTTCTATTACAAATGTTATCAGATATGGAGGATGTTTTTTACCCCGAACTGGAAATAGTCCAATTGACGAGCACCCCCAATATTTTTCAGTATCGCAGAATTACCCAAATCCATTTAATCCAAAAACAATTGTGGACTTTTCGATTCCAGAGCCATCAAAAATTGAAATAAGGATATTTGATTTAAAGGGAAATGAAGTTTTCCTCGGATATGATATAATAGAAAATGCCGGGAATTATCAATTCCGTTGGGATGCAAGGACAGATGTTGATAAATCACTTCCTGCTGGTGTTTATTTATTATTGTTTGAATCTCGAACTTTAGATGAAAGGAAGTATTATTCAAAGTCTGTAAAGATGATATTGTTGAAGTAGAGTAATTAATAAGCGCTTTGAACGCCAAATGACAACGAACCTGTGGCAGAAATGGTGATTCCCTTATCTATAAAAGTAAAGGAATAACTTCCATTTTTCCTTCCGCTTTGTAAATTCCCCACTCATTATTCAACCCGATTTCTAAAGGATATTTCATGAAAATTATATTAACGACACTTTCTGTTACAGCTCTCTTAATGTGTTCCGGATGTGATATGTCGCCGGAAGATGCAACCACCGCGCTTCATCAGCTGTTTGAGGACGAGTGGGAAAAGGGACTGAAAGAGCATCCTGAAAGCGCAACATATCAGGGTGATGACCGCTACAACGACCGGCTGACAGACTTAAGTATAGATGCTATTGAAAAACGGCATGAGGATTCCGATGACCTTTTGAAAAAGCTAAATAAGATTCCGCGGGAACAATTGTCTGAACCTGATAAACTGAATTTCGATCTGTATCGCAAAAAACTCACACGTAGATTAGAAGGGTTTCAATACAAAGGCTATCTGATGCCGATCGACCAAATGGGAGGTGTCCAGATTAATTCACCGAATTTGGTCAATATAACGCCATTCAGAAATCAAACGGATTTTGACAATTACTTGAAGCGGTTGGAAGCAGTTCCGGTTTACGTGGATCAAATTATTGAGCTGATGGAAAAAGGTCTTGATGAGGGATTTATTCAGCCGAAAATCATTCTCAGATCTGTTCCTGAACAAATTAAAGCTCAGTATAACTTGGAAGTTGAAGACAGCCCGTTCTTCAAACCGTTTAAAGAAAAATTAACGGCCTTGCCCGACTCACTGCATGAGACGTATGTATTGTGGGGAAAAGAAGCGGTCGGAAACCATATTTTTGGATCCTTTACCAAATTAGATGAATTCTTTTCGGAAGAATATTTACCGAGCGCGAGGGAAGATGTTGGCGCCATGCATTTCCCGAACGGAGAAGCGTATTATGCTTTTCAAATAGAGAATTATACAACTACCAAGAAGTCTGCAGAAGAGATTCACCGCATTGGTCTGAATGAAGTACTGCGCATCCGAAACGAAATGGATGAGGTGATTGCTGAATCCGGTTTTCAGGGAGGCTTTAAACAATTTGTGGAATATCTCAGAACCAATCCGGATTTCTATTATTCGACGGCGGAAGAATTATTGGAAGGGTACCAAGCCATTTGCAAAAAAGCTGATCCTGAATTGGTGAAGCTGTTTGGTGTTCTTCCGAGAATGCCGTACGGCGTAAAGCCGATTCCGGATTATCAGGCGCCCGCTTCACCGACTGCATATTATTATTCCGGTTCCAAGGAAGGAAACCGGCCGGGATATTTTTGGGCAAATACCTATAAAATTGAAACGCGCCCCAAATATGAAATGGAAGCGCTGTCCCTGCACGAAGCGGTTCCGGGGCACCATCTTCAGATTTCATTAGCTCAGGAATTGGAAAACGTTCCGGAGTTTCGGAAGCACGGAGGATTCACCGCCTTTACCGAAGGGTGGGGTCTTTATTCTGAAAAGCTCGGAGAAGAAATGGGATTTTATCAAGATCCGTATTCCAAATTTGGCCAGCTAACGTATGAAATGTGGCGCGCCTGCCGCTTGGTTGTGGATACAGGAATGCATGCATTCGGGTGGCCCCGGGAAAAGGCGATCAAGTTTATGCTCGACAACACCGCCAAAACTGAAAATGACGTTACGGTTGAAATTGACCGATATATTGCATGGCCGGGGCAGGCGCTTGCGTACAAAATCGGTGAACTGAAAATCAGAGAACTTCGACAAAAAGCCGAGGATGCTCTTGGCGAACAATTCAATATTCGTGATTTCCATGATATTGTTCTTGGCAACGGATCGATTCCTTTGGATTTACTCGAAGAAAATGTGAATCAGCATATTTCTTCAATCTTGGATGTTGAAGGGTAATCGGCTAAATTTGGCGCTTCTATGAAAAGACAACTGCTCATTTTACTCCTGATTAATACAGGAATTTTTGCATCCGAACCGACGCATTTTACGCTCGATAACGGTCTCAAAGTGATTGTCATGGAAAAACATTCCATTCCTGTCGCTGCTGTGCAAGTCTGGTACGATGTTGGCAGTCATGATGAATGGGATGGTATCCGGGGTACGGCCCATTTGTTTGAGCATATGATGTTTCGTGGAACAGAAAATTATGAATCTGAAGAGCACGCCCGCTTAATCAATGAAGCTGGAGGCTACAACAATGCTTTCACGTCTGATGATGTTACGGTGTATCACGAACGCCTTCCCTCCGGAAAGCTTGAACTTGCTTTAAAGCTTGAGGCAGAGCGCATGCATCTTTTAAAACTGAATGAAGATATTCTCGCAACGGAGCGCGAAGTGGTGCATGAGGAATATCGTCAGAGAAACGCAAATCCAATTGGAAAGCTGTTTCTCAAATTCCGTGGAGAAATGTACCCCGAGAAACATCCGTATGCCGTAACGCCAATTGGAATTATGGATCAGCTAGATACGGTTTCAGTCAAAACATGTCAGACGTTTTACGACATGCATTACGGTCCAGAGAATGCAACACTTGTCATTGTGGGTGATGTAGATCTCGAAAAAACTAAGGTGTTGGTGAATCAATATTTTGGTGTAGTCCGCCCATTGGGAACGCTTCCCGAAAACCCCGATTTATCCATACCAACGCAAACAGAGAAAGTTGTACTGAATGAAGAATCGTCTTTCGATCTTCCGGTCACTCTTATGGGTTTTCCTGTCCCGGGATCGGCTCATGACGATATCGCCGCGTTAGATGTTCTCAGCTACATAATGTCTAATGGACAAAGTTCCCGCTTAAATCAGGTTCTTGTTCGGGAAAAGCAACTGGCTTTGGGCGCCGGTGGATTTCCGATGTCCATGAAAGGTCCGGGAATTTTTATCTATTTCTCATTCTATTTTCCGCAAGTCAGTTCCGCTACAATTGAAAAGGCGATTATGGATATTGTTCAGGATATTCGAGAAAACGGGGTAGCGGTTGCCGAGCTCAGCAAGGCGAGAAAACAAATGCTTGCCGGGAAAGTGTTTGAAAGATATTCTGCAAATTCGCTTGCAAGCTCCCTTGGAAATGCTGAATTGGTCATGGGTGATTATCGAGAATTCAATACAGAAATTGAACGATTTAATGCTGTAACTGCAGATGATGTACAGCGTGTTGCAAATGCCTATTTCACAGAAGAGAAAATGACAATAATGCACATCCAGCCGGAAAACTTGTCTTTCCTCAAGAAATGCATGTTCTGGGTTGCCGGACTGTTTATGTAAGCCATGAAAAATTTCATAATAAATCTGATGGTATTTTTGGGAATAGTATTTGCCCAAGCGCCGATTATAGATTATCCGGAATTTGAAACATTCACAATGCCGAACGGTCTCAAGGTCATGATTGCCGAACACCATGAAAACCCTGCCGTATTTATGAATATGATGATTGAAGTCGGTTCCATGGATGTTGCTGTTGGGAAGGAAGGACTTGCAGGCATTATGTCTGAGCTTGTTCCAAAGGGAACAAAAGATCACACAGCAGATGAAATTTCAGAATTAATTGATGCAACCGGGGGGAGTTTGAATGCCGGAATCGGGCTGGAATACACAAATGTTTCGGGAAGATTTTTGGCAGAAGACCTTGAATTTGGATTGAATATGATGGCGGAATTGATTCAGCACGCCACATTTCCTGAAACGGAATTCAAATTGACCATGAAGCAGAATAAAGAAGGAATCAAAACCTGGTATTCCGATCCGTCTTCTGTGGCATCAGCGCACGGGGATTATTTGCTTTTGGGTGAAACGCCCATGGGAAGAATGACTACGGAACAAACGTTAAAATCTATTTCACTTAATGATGTAAAAGAATTCTACAAGAATATCCGCCCGGATATTTCAACATTGGTGCTGATTGGTGATTTTGAAACAGCAACGGCTAAATCGCTGATTGAATCTTCGCTTGGAAGTTGGACTGTTGATGGAAGTCCGATGCATCGCGCTGGATTTGCTTACGAAGATATCAATGGGCTCAAGTTTCGGTTCGTGGATAATCCGGAATTAGAGCAAGCTACAATTTATATGCTTCAGTGGGGATTGCCCCGTACGCATGAAGACCGCTATGCTATTAAGCTAGCGAATTACATTTTTGGAGGCGGTGCATTTTCTTCTCGTTTAATGAAAGTGGTGCGCGGAGAAGGTGGAAAAACTTACGGCGTTCGGAGTTGGGCATCGTCTAGAATGGATTATGGAGCCTTTGGGATAAGTACTTCAACAAGAAACCCTGAAGTGGTTAATACATATCAATTGATTATGAGTGAGCTCAAGCAACTACGAGATGAGGGCGTGACAGACGACGAATTACAGAAGGCAAAGTTATTTTACACCGGATCTCAACCGCTTAGTCTGGAATCACCCGGTGCTATTGCAGTTAGTGTTTTGTCTGCACTTTATTACGGATTTACCATTGAAGATTTGGAAACATCTCTAGTCAAATTAAATGCGGTCACATTAGATGAAGTAAACGCAGCTATAAAAAACCATTATGATGAAGCGAACAGAGTCCTTGTTATTGTGGGCAACGGCGGTGAAATAAAACCGTTGATTCAGCCGATTGGATCATTCGAAGAATCCTTTTATAAAGACGACGTTCACTAGAAAATAATTCGCTTTTCATTTGCAGTACGGAACCGTAAAAGAATACAATAATTCAAAAGGATTCGGATTTATAACCGGTGACGATGGCGAGGATTATTTTGTGCATGTTTCCGGATTGGGGCCCAGAGTGAAAGATCGGGGGTTACGCCAAGATCAACGCGTTGGCTTTGATGTAGATTTTGATATGAAAGGCGACCGAGCAATAAATGTAACATCGGTCTAAAATCCGGGAATAGAATTATTGGGCCACGTATCCATTACTTGCCAAGAAGCCACAACCGTCATGGCAGATGTGCTAAATAGGCCTAATTTGAAATATGTGGAGTCCACTTATGAAGATACAAAAAATGCAATTATTCAATATCGGGGTGCGTCAGAAAATTATACGGATGATTTAATTAATATGTATAAAGCTTACAATGAAGGTATTTTAGTCCCAGAACATCCCCGGACTTTCGAAAATACTACAGCCACCAGTTTTAGAGATTTTGCTGAATCATCTTTAGCAATTTTAAAAGTATTATCTATTAGAAATGAAAATAATATTTGCATCACTAACTTTTTTTGTTTAATATTGGTTAGTGAATATTAACAAACAAATAAACATTTCAACATTTTGAACGAATACACCGATAGACAAAACCAAATCATTCAGGAATCGATCCAACTGATTGCAGACAAAGGTATTCAGGGTTTGACCATAAAGAATATTTCAAAAGCGATTGGAATATCTGAACCTGCTATTTATCGACATTTTGAGAATAAAGATGACATTATTCTTGCAATTATTTCAACCATGAAACAAACCACCGAGGAAGAACTATCTCACGTGGATGAAAATAATCCTACGATAGATAAAATTAAAAAAATGATTCAAGGGCACACCAATCGCTTCATTAAGAATCCATCATTGACAGCCATTATTTTTTCGGAAGAAATATTTAATAATAATAGTATTCTCGCAAAGCCCATACGCATAATGATGAAATTGAATCAGAATAAATTAATTGCTATGATTGAAAAAGGGCAAGCTTCTGGCGATGTTCGTGTAGATATTCAAGCTGAACAAATTTCTCTCATGGTGATTGGGAGTTTCCGATTTTTAGTAAGCAAATGGCATATTATGAATTTTGATTTTGATCTAAAAAATGATGTAAATGAAATGCTTAATGCCATCGAAAAGGTGCTAAAAACCTAAAATTTTTTTCTTAATAATGTTAGTGAACATTAACTAATAAAGGAGCAAACATGCTAAACTTACTTGAACGATTTTTAAAACAGCCCATTATGGTTCTGATTGTATTTTTTGGAATCACAATCTTCTTCGTTGCTGAAATGAAGGATAATACGCGAATGGAAACAGATTTGGATAAATATATGCCCCAGGATCATCCTGCATTTATTTATAGCGATCAAGCGGCTGAATGGTTTGATATAAAAGATGGCATTATCATTGCCATCGAAAATACAGGCGGTATTTATAATACAGGCACGCTCGCCAAAATTAAAAAGCTCACTAAAGATTTACAGAAATTAGATGAAATTGAGAAGCAAGATGTAACGTCATTATATACAGCTGATAATATCGTGGGAACGGAAGATGGAATGGATGTAAAAGCATTCTTTAAACGCGTGCCGAAATCACAAGAAAAAATAGAAGCGCTTCAAGAAAAAGTGCGTTCCAATGAAATGGTTTTTGGTCGACTTGTATCAGAAAATGAAACAGTTTCAGTCATTATTGCTCGCATCAATGATGATGTTTTCACGCAGGAATTTTATGATGAAATTCTTGAACTCGCTCATTCCTATGAAGGAGATGAAAATATTCATGTCGCCGGTCGTCCAATCGTGGAAGGAACGATGGCTGTTTTAGGCCCTGCAGATATGAAACGAATGGTTCCCATTGTTTTGACGGTTATCATTCTTATTCTACTCTTCTTACTTCGGAGCGTTAAAAATACCATTTTAACCATGTTAGTCGTTTTATTCAGCACCATTTGGACTTTCGGATTACTCGCCGTAGTGGGCATCCCAATTTATGCGGTATTCACCACAATCCCAGTGATGCTCATTGCCATTGGTGTGGCGGATGGGATTCATTTATTCAGTCATGTGGATTTATTTAGAGTCGAAAATCCCACTGCATCAAAAATAGACACCATTAAAAATATGATAAAAGAAATGTGGAAGCCCGTTGTAATGACATCCGTAACCACGGCTGTGGGATTTATTTCATTATTGACATCTCAAGTTTATCCCATTAAATATTTTGGTGTATTCACTGCCTTTGGTGTTTTAGTGGCTATGTTACTATCGCTAGTTTTAATACCTGCAGGTATGATGATTGTTGGTTTGCCAAAGATTAGGAAAATCAGAGTTCACAGTGCAAACGACAAACATGCCGTTGTTTTCGCTCATAAGTTCGCTTCAGGACTTTTGAAATATAAATGGGCGACGCTTGGGCTTACCGCATTAATAATAGTGATTTCCATCTTTGGAACCAGTAAAGTATGGATCAATTCCAGCTTTTTAGACAAATTCGAAAAAAACAGTGACATTGTGCTTACAGACAAATTTATTAATGAAAATTTTGGAGGCACATCAACATTAAATCTTGTTTTAGAATCAACTGAAAAGGATGTTTTTAAAAATCCAGCCATTTTAAAAATGGTGGATCAAATGCAAACAGATGTTGAATCGATTGAAATTGTGGGTTCATCATTTGGACTGACTGATTATTTATTACGCATGAATAAGGTCATGCATGCAGATGATGAAGCATTTAATATTATTCCCGAAACATCTGATTTAATTGCGCAATATTTATTGCTTTACGAAATGTCTGGTGACCCGGAAAATCTCTGGCAAGTAACCGATTTTGATTACCAAAAATTGAATGTGACTTTCCAATTGAAAAGTGATGATTCAAAAAGTATCAATTCTGCCATGGATCGAATAGAATCTTACAGAGACCAATTTAACACACATAATATTGACATGAATTTTGCTGGTTCAGGTTATAAAGCGTTGGTCTTTACGGATTTGATTCTGCAAGGACAAATAGCAAGTTTACTCTTGTCATTAGTCATTGTGGCGGTGTTATTGAGTCTTATGTTTAAAAATGTGGTTGCGGGATTAACAGGCACAGTTCCTATTATTATAACGGCGGCAATTAGTTTTGGTGTTATGGGTTTATTGGGCATTCCATTAAGCACAACCACGGCCCTCATGTCCAGTATTTCCATCGGAATTGGTATTGATTATGCTGTGCATTTTATTGATCGATATCGAGAGAATACGAGAAAAACGAAGGATATAGAATTGGCCATCCAACGAACCATGCACCATAGTGGTCGTGCCATTGTTTTTAATGCGGTGGTGGTAATAGCCGGTTTTATGGTGATGCTATTTTCAGTATTTCCACCAAATAGAGAATTGGGATTCTTGGTATCACTCAACATGTTTACCAGTTTTGTGGGTACAATTACGGTGATGGTGCTCATCATTGAACAGAAAAAACTTTTTTGTAAAAAAAGTAATAATGAAATAGGAGAATAAAATGAAAACAATCAAATCAATACTACCTATGAGTATCCTTCTTTCAGGAATGATATTTGCCCAAGATTTATCTGGCCTTGAAGTCATTCAAAAGGTGTATGACCGTCCAACAGGAAATGACATGACAGGAAATCTGATCATGACCATCGAAAATTCCCGTGGCAATCAACGCGTCAGAAAAATTAAACAATTTGTGAAGACTGTTAAGAATGGTGAAAAGAAAATTATGTATTTCCTTTCGCCTGCTGATGTAAAAAATACATCCTTTATGACATGGAGTTATGATGATGCATCTAAAAGTGATGATCAATGGATTTATTTGCCCGCACTCAAAAAAGTAAAGCGGATTTCCAGCGACAGTAAGGGCGATTATTTTATGGGCTCTGATTTTACCTATGATGATTTGGGTGATCGCCATCCTTTAGATGATACTCATACTATTCTACGGGAAGAAGTCATCAATGAAAAAGAAACCATCGTTATAGAAAGTGTGCCGAAAGATGAAGAATATATGTATGCCAGAACGGTAACATGGGTGGTCAAAGATTCTTGGATTGGACTCAAAAAGGAATTTTATGATGAAGATGATGAATTGTTAAAAATCCTGACGGTGGATGATCAACAATCTTTTAAAGATGTGATTATTTTGACCAAAGTAAAAATGAAAAACGTCCAAAGAAATCAATTCACGATTATGGAATTTTCCGATGTTCAAATTGATACAGGAATTCCTAATAATAAATTCACAGAACGTATGATGAAAAGGGGGATATGATGAAAATGAAATCACTCATATTGAGTTTAATCTTTTTATTTGGGGCAAATAGTTATGGCCAAAGTTTAGACATAAACGGTTATGTTCGTTCTTATTTGGGTGTATTAACCAATGAGACGAACGATTATTCCATAAACCAAAATACATTGGATATAAAATTGAAACGCACGGATGATAATGTGTCCTTTTTTGCAAATCCATTTCTGTATCAAACGCCAAATCAGGATGTTTCTTTAGGACTGCGTGAAGCGTATATGGATGTGTATTTTTATAATATGGATTTACGCATTGGAAAACAGCAAATTATTTGGGGAAAAGCAGATGGAATGTTTATTACTGATATTGTTTCTCCAAAAGATTTAGGCGAGTTTCTTCTTCGTGATTTTGATGAAATCCGCACAGGAATTACATCTTTAAAGGCAAACTATTATTTAGGTGATAATACATTAGAGATGGTTTGGATTCCAACATTTACACCCACAATTATGCCGGATGAAACATCTATTTGGTCTCGTATTCCAGAATTTCCATTACCTATTACGATTAATGAATCCCAAAAAGATATTCCTGGACGATTAGAAAATAGTGAAGGATTTATCAAGTTTTCGGGTATGTCATCTTTATTAGACTACGAAATTATGGCGGGGAAAATGTGGGATGATGATCCAACCTTACATATTACTCCAATCATTACTGTAGATAACCCAACACCAACAGGCTTATGGTTATCTCCAATTCATCACCAATTAACATTGGTCGGTGGTAGCTTTAGTTCGGAATTGGGTGGAGTAATTTTACGGGGAGAAGGAGCATATTATATGGGAAAACAATTTTCTGCTTTAAATCCAGACCAATTGAATTTGCCAACGAGTTTACTGGAAAAAGATTATGCACATTATTTAATTGGGACGGATTTTTCTATTGGAACCACACGATTTAGCACACAATTTATTCAACGAGCTATACTTGATTATGACGAAACAATTATTCAAGATGAATTCGATAATACCATGACATTTTTAGCCAATCGCACCTTTTTGCAAGAAACACTCACACTTCAATTATTTGGATATGTTGGACTCAATAATGAAGATGCACTTATTCGTCCAAGTCTAACGTACGATGTAGCGGATGGGTTTGAGATTTTAGCGGGTGCCAATATTTTTATCAAAAATGATGAAAGTGAAACGACTGGATTGTTTGGCCATTACGATGATAATGACATGGTCTATGTTAAAGTGAAATACAGTTTTTAATCTTAGGTCAAGGTAAATAATGAAAATATTAACCATACTATTTTTCGGCCCTTTGTTATTGTTTGCGGAAGATATTGGAACGTTATCTCTAACAATAAAAGTTGACTCACTCAAAAACTCAGATGGCGTTATACAGTTTGCAATATATAACAATGATAATTCTATCCCTGATATGAAATTTGAGAAATGTCTCAAAAAGGGAAATGCCGTAATTAAGGAAAAATCTGCAACTTATACTTTTGAATCTTTAGAAAAAGGACGGTATGCTGTAAATATTTTACATGATGAGAATAAAAATAAAAAAATAGACAAAGGTTTTATATTGCCAAAAGAAGGATTTGGGTTTTCAAATTATAAATCTTTAGGGTTTTTTAATCGCCCCAATTTTAAGAAATCGAGTTTTGAATTAGATACTGATTCGACAATAACCGTTTTAGTAAACTACCTTTAAATGAAATATCTACTTTTTATAGTCATTCAAATTTCGTGTCTTGTTTCTGGCGATAATCGTGATTCAGCTTCAGTAATCGAATCTAACAAAATTGCTCTAGTTTTAAGCGGAGGAGGAGCACAAGGTATTGCCCATATAGGTGTTTTGAAAGCATTTGAAGAATACAAAATCCCTATAGACCTAATTGTTGGCACAAGTGCAGGCGCAATCGTAGGTGGCTTATATGCTTCAGGCATTTCCATAGAAAAATTAGAAATGATGTCAGTTGATGGTACTTTCATGAAGTTGTTTTTAGGACGAAATGATTTAAGTGATGTACCCGTTTGGCAGAGGAATGACGTTTCAAGTGGAAAATTTTCTATTAGAAGAAATAACAAACAAATCAGTGGACCACCCGGGTTATTTAATGATCAACTCATATGGCGAGATTTATTTTTATTAACTGCAGCAGGGAACCATCAGGCTAAAGCAAATTTCGATTCGTTATTTATACCCTTTCGGGCAATTGGTGCTGACATAGTTGCGCAAGAAACAGTTGTTTTTGATTCAGGGTCTTTAGCAGAAGCGATCCGTGTCTCCATGTCTATTCCTATGGTTTATCCTTCAGTTGTAAAAGATGGATCCATTCTGATAGATGGTGGTATATATAATAATATGCCAACTAATATTGCTAGAGAGTTAGGAGAATCCAAAATTATTGCTGTAAATGTAGACGATACGCCTCCAGGTTTAGAAAAAATGAAAGATATTTTTGATTATTTCGACTTATTTAGTTCTGTATTTTTTTCTCCAACAGATTCTATTAGTATCAGTGATTGGGATTACTTTATTAATGTCAATACAGAAGGGTTTTATATTTTTGATTTTTCTTCTGGAGAAGCATTAATTAAAAGAGGCTATGATGCGGGAGTAAAGGCTGCCAAAAAAATTAGAAAAAATATTAATAGGCAGTTAGATATAAACAAAATGAAAAACCGACAACATAAATATCAAAATGCTTTTATGGATAAATCAATAAAGCATATAAAGTGGGTCGATCACAAAACGGGGGAATTATTAATTGATGAATACAAGATTAATACTCCTTTTTTATTTTCTACTCATAAAATCAAAACAATAATTAATTCACTCTATTCAACAAATACCTATGATTTAATAATTCCCGAATTAACAATAAGTGGAGATACCTTAAAGTTAATAACACGAAAAAAAGCAACAATTCAGATGATTCCAGATATCAAAATAAGTTCTGTCGATGGTTTTAATCTATCGGGAGATTGGGATTATCGATTTTCAAAAAATCAATATTCATTACGATCAAAAATCGGGGTAGGAAATTATAAAAGTAATGCCATCTTTGTCCTATCACCCGTTAAGTATATTTCTCCTTATTCGTTAAATAAATCACATTTAATATGGGAGTTAAAATCTTTTAGTAACTACCAGTTGTTTAATGAGTTCGATAGTGGTAATGAAATAGGTTTTTTTGAGTTAGGCGTTGGTACTTCTGTACATCATTTAATTAATTGGGATCAACAATTAACAGCATCCCTAAATTTTAAATGGAATCATTGGACAAATTTTATTATGCCTAATTATTCATCTAATAGCAGTGATCTTTACCCCATTTTTAATCTAAAATACGAAAACAATCATATCATGGCAAAAACACCTGTATTAGAAGGAAAAAAAATTGAATTAGATTTCCTTGCAGGGTCCAACAATTCAAAAATATTTTATGGATTTAAAGGAGGCGTTGTTTACGGTAAGGCATTGAGTGAAAATAAATATTTTGGCATAGATGCTTTATATAAAAAAATGTCAGACCCTACACCTTTAGAATTAACTTACAGAACCCAATCGCCAACTGCATATACAAATACACTTTTTCTAGACTCGTTTTCGTCATCATCCTTTGACCTCTCTTCATATATAACACGAACCTTTTTCAGAGATGATATATTTCTATCAATAAAATCATTCAATTCATATTTAGAAAACCGAATTAATAAGGTAGATGATGGATGGATGTCTGGTGTAGATGTATCTATTAAATATGAAAGTGTTTTGGGCCCATTTGAATTAGGGTGGTCCATTTGTGGTGAACAAATTACATCTTGGACAAAATTACATATATATCTGTAAGTAATATGCGAAGACAATTCATCATAGGAAGCAGTTTATTAGTCTTTTTATCCATTTCAAATATTGTATCTGCCAATAATAACACAGAGAATAATCCGGTAGATTTATCAACTCATAAAAGGGTGCTAACTCAAGCGATTAGCGTTGATGCTAGTATATGGGCTTATAATAGTTATATTGCCAAAGAACCATGGGCTAAAATCAGTATTCAATCATTGAAAAATAATATTGAACATGGTTGGGTGATTGATGAAGATGAATTTGATGTAAACCAGTTTGGGCATCCTTATCAAGGTTCGTTGGTTTATACGGCAGCTAGGGCTCAAGGATTGGGTTTTTGGGAGTCAATTCCTTATCCAATTTTTTCCAGCTTTATTTGGGAAATTGGCCTAGAAACGGAATATCCTTCTATTAATGATATGATTACCACACCATTAAGCGGAATTACCTATGGTGAAATATCTCATCGATTAAGTCAATTAATCTTGGGTGTAAACCCAGCAATATCTAATGAAATTATCGCATTGATTGTTAATCCAAGTTTGGGATTAAACAGGCTTATTGGCGGAAAGCGCAATTACCCAAAGGGGGATTTATATTCATTTGATTATACTGCAGGTATTTCTTTGGGTGCCGGAAGTTTTTTAATTAATAATGATGCATTACTCTTTCCGAGACGGTTTGCGCGATTTCATATTTTTTATGGAAATCCCTTTGATAAAGATAAACTAACAAAACCATTTGATTATTTTTCTTTTGTCGGCATTGTGAATTTTGGAATTAAGGAATTTGTAGGCGAAGTGTATTCCAGCGGATTATTGTTACGATTAAATAATATCTCAAATACGAATTATTCCCAACTATTGGGAGTATTTAAAAATTATGATTTTATGAATCATGATGATTTTAAGGTTTCAAGTTCGAGTATTGGATTAGGATTAATTCAAAATATTAAATTATCGCATAACCTTTCTTTATATAATGAAGTTGCAACATCTGTTATATTATTAGGTTCAGCAGGCGACATGTCTGATGATGAAATTTATCAAAGAGATTATTACTACGGGCCCGGTATAAGCGGGAAATTTATTTTGATGGTTAAAAAACAAGGGATAGGGAATATTTATATGAGATTAAAACGATATTATATTTTCAATCTTGAAAAATTTGACAAAGCTATTTACGAAAACGTGAATTTAGCAAAAGCTGGTTTTCAAATAAACATACTCCCAAAATATTCCGTAGGAGGTGAATTCACAGCTGCTATGAAGAAATCAATTGGGAATATCTCAATAAATGAGTTTCAAAGAGACAGTATATTTCGGCTATATTTTATTTATAACTTTAATTCACAAGCCCAAAATAATAATGCTTAAAATCAAAATAAAATTCACTTTAAACAACCGATAAAAATGTTGGAACACTTAATGAATAGTCACAAAGACTCAAAGAAAATACGTATTAAAATTTTGTGTCTTCGTGACTTTATAGCAAAAAGGAGAAAGTAATCATGAGTAAAAAATCAATCATAATCATTGCAGGAATTATCGTGTTAGTCGTTGGTTCAATGATGGTTAAGTACCATTTCGGGAATCATAATAATCGTGGTGAAACTCAAGGAATAACGCGTGAAGCGCACGCAATAAATTGGACACCATCCACGAGAAATGCCTTGATTAAAGAAATGCATTCTATTAATGAAAATTATCAGGAATTGGTATCGAACCTTTCTCAAGGAAAATGGAAAAAAGTGATAGAAAATAGTCACAATATTCATTCGGCATTTATTTTGAAACAGGAATTATCTGAAGAAGATATGGCAGATTTACATCGAATCCTTCCCACTCGATTTATCGAAATGGATTCACAATTTCACGATCATGCACTCAAATTGGCTATGGCTGCTAAAGCAAACGATGGTGAATTAGCATCTATGTATTTAGGCAAAATGATGGAGGGATGCGTCAGCTGTCATCAAATTTATGGAAAAGATAGATTTGAAGGGTTTTCCACGAACGAAGAAGCGATCCATGAGCATTGACAATTAAATATATTTATTTGGAATTCTAACATAAAAATATGTTCAAATTATTTTTTACCCTAATTAATCGTATTCATCTATAATCAAATTGATCATTCTGATATTTAGTTTGTAATAAAAGAAAAATATTCCTAATTTACTCTGTAACGCAGAGAACAATAATATACAAAGTCATAAAACACCAGGAATATAATGAAACAAGAACTCTCATTAATAAAGATAGAACAAAAGCTGTATTTGAAATATTTTGACGATGGTCTCATAGAAATAATTTATGGACTGATTATTTTACTGTTCAGTATTGGAATGATAACCGATACAGCGTGGATTGGGGGTGTTTTTGGCGCATTAATCATTTCTCTTTGGGTTCCATTGAAAAAAAAAATTACAGAACCAAGAATGGGACAAGTCAAGTTTAGTTCAGTTCGAAGAAAAGAAATGACAAAACAGTATGTTATTTTTCTTCTATTAGGCCTTATTACATTTGTTGGAGGTGTTGGCATGTATTTCCTTAGAAATGGATTGCCACCAGAAACCATTAATGTAATTAAAGATATCCCTTTATTACCGTTAGGAATTGTTTTTTCTTTACCACCACTTTTAATGGGCATGTTGAATAAAATAATTCGATATTATTTATATGGTATTACAATAATCGTCATTTTTGTATTGGGTGGTTTATTAAAGATTGACCCAACTTATCATGTTATGGGGTCTGGAATTGTAATTATGATTTCAGGAATTTGGTTGTTACAAAAATTTATCCGGCAATATTCTATAATTAGCGAGGAGAATTGAAATGGCAATAACACTTAAATCGATTGAAAGAAATATGTGGAGAGCCTACTTTGATGATGGCAGTTGGGAAATATTTTTTGGAATAATTTGGCTCACGTCCGGGATACGATCTTTAACAGATAATATATTATTTACTTGGCTTATAGCCTTGGGTCCTTTGTATATGACTATAGTTCGGAAAAAAATAACCGCCCCAAGAATAGGAAATGTAACATTCAATCGTGAAAGGATGGGAAAGATCGAGAGAGTAACTGTCGGTATTATTGCATCTATTATTGCAACTGTCATATTAATAAGTTTGATACAGAAGGATGTATTATTTAATCCAATTGAATTCGTTCCTATTATGGGATTGATGATATTATTCATCTTTTTATTGATGGCTTATTTTATGGATTCAAATCGATTTATCATTATTGGAATTGTATTTTTCTGTTCTGAATTGATATGGACAAATATGGGAGAACCGGCAGGACCAATTTTTAATTTGATTTTGGGTATTGTTTTTTTATTGGCAGGATTTACTATGCTTTACAAATTTATGAAAAACCATCCAATTCCAAAATTTGTTGAATAGGAATCACTAACTCAATGAATAAAACGAATCCGAATCCATTTTTTAATATCAATAAATTAGTGCATGAACCAGCTCGGCTTATGATTTTGTCATATTTATATGTTGTGGAAAGTGTGGATTATGTATTTCTGGTTCAGCATACCGGGCTCACATGGGGAAATTTATCTGCGCATATAAATAAATTAGAATTGGAAGGTTATATTGCAGTAAAAAAAGAATTTGTTAATAAAAAACCAAATTCACTTGTTACAATTACAAAATTAGGGCGGGACGAATTTGATAAATATCGGTACCATATGAAAGGGATTTATAATGATTTCCCTGACGAATAATGGGGTAGTATTATGAACAAAGGATCAAACAAGATAGAATACTCCTGTATTATTCTTAAATTCAGTAGAGTTTACCCGTGCAAAGAATTGCTATAATACACATTTTTGAAATTACTGGCGGAATAATCGCTATAATTGGTATAATCTATTTTGGGTGGGAATCTCCGGAGACACGGACAAAAGTCACAGAACTTTATCTTGCAGGTTTTTGGGGACTGCTGGCTTTTTCAAACATATCATCTTACCGAAATTGGAATGATGTTCATTTAATTGGAAAGTTTTTGGCAATCGCTGCACCGGTTGTTTCTATTTTATATATCGTTAAGTTTTTTGGTGGTTAAAGAGTGAAACACAATGCGACTTTTTGGGAATCACTTTTCGGATTAACTGCCTGTCTTTTTTTGATTGTTGGTTTGCCAAAAGTATTGATTGACCATAAATATTTACAGGGCTTTCCCATTTAAGAAGAAGCGATCCATGAGCATTGATCAGTAGGGTTTACAAACGATAATTCACACCTGCATATATAATTATAAGACTTATCCTTTAGATAATCCACATTTCCGGAGAATTGAATTTTTTTATGAATTTGCCAGTTGATTCCACCACTGAATCGTGATTGAAAATAGTCACAATATTCATTCAGCCTTTATTTTGAAACAGGAATTATCTGAAGAAGACATGGCTGATTTACATCGAATTCTTCCGGAGCGATTTATCGAAATGGATTCAAAATTTCATGACCATGCATTAAAATTGGCAATGGCCGCCAAATCAAAAGATGGTGAATTGGCATCTATGTATTTAGGTAAAATGATGGAAGGGTGTGTCAGCTGTCATCAAGTGTATGCAAAGGATCGTTTTGAAGGATATTCAATCGAAACTGAAACAACTCACGAACATTGATGATATAAATGAGTAGGGGCATGACTAGAATGCATAAGACAAAAGGCTGTAAGTTTTTAAATGACAATGAGAAAGAAGTTTGTAAGACGCTCCCATATTTCTTAGAAGAAATTTAAATATTTGGTTAAGCTGTTTTCTTTGGATCTTGATGCCATTCAAATCAGTGAAATTTCCCAACTTAACCGGAATACCGTTAATCGCTATCTTAAGATTATTCGAACTAGAATTGCAGAGCTTTGTGTAATGGAATACCCCCTTGGTGGCGAGGTTGATGTAGATTTTGATATGAAAGGCGACCGAGCAATAAATGTAACATCGGTCTAAAATCCGGGAATAGAATTATTTTAAAAGAGTAATTTTTTGAACTTGGTTGGATCCGGCAGCTTTGACATGTACATAATAAATACCCGAAGCCCAATCATTCCCATGAAGCCTAAAGCGGTGACTTCCTACCGGTAATTTCCCCAGCTTATTGGAATAAATTAGCCTTCCTTGAATATCATGCACTTTCAGCGCCACAGAGGTTGCTTTCGGTAAATCAAACCTGATTTCTGTCGCAGGATTAAACGGATTCGGAAAGGCAGGGTAGAGTGTAAATGTTTTTGGGATGTTTCCATTTCCCGCGATAGCTAATGGATTTGCAACAAAGGGAATCGTGTTAAACGATTCTTGAAAAACTGATGAGGATACTGTTTCATCAAAACCAAACCAATCGGTTAGTAATGTGGTGTACATTTGTCTAAAATCAAACTGAACCGGAGGATTTCCATTAGCATCAATTTGGGAAAGATCCGGATGTGTTCCGTGAAATAATTGGTTCGAGTTAATCTCGGGGCCAAATGCCAAGATCGGCGCGCTGGTGCCGTGATCTGTACCTCCGGTGCCGTTTTCATAGGACCGGCGTCCAAATTCGGACGTAGTCAAGGTCATCACCCTGTTTTGCAATCCTTGGGATTCCAAGTCGCTCAAAAAGGCTGCAACCGCATCGCTAATCTGCTGCAACAGTCCGCTATGATCCTCGAGCTGATTAGCATGTGTATCAAATCCACCCAAATATAATCTATAAATTGGTGTATTCAATCCTCCGGAAATCAGTTTGGCTGTGACCGCCAGTTGGGCAGCAAGGTTTGTTTCTGGGTAGGCGACTGAGTTGGTTCCGGCATTGGCAGCATTAAAAATAATTTCAGAATATTCAAATGAACTTGCGTCTAGTTCTCGGACATATGTGAGTTCTTGCCCGCCTATTGTAGCTGGAGGCGGGTTATTGGTCCCGGGGATATAATTTTCACTAATGAGCTGGTACATCAAATCTGGGTCATTTATCATAGATGCACTATTGGCCATCGTAGTTTGAAACTCCAACAAATTTGCACTGCCCAATTGGATGGCGAGCGGATGATCTTCATTTTGATTTGGAAAATCTGGATATATTTCTGTAAACAATCTTCCTAACCATCCTGTATTCCACACGACGTTTGCGTTGGAACCGGTTGCCCAAATATCAGAAGATCTAAAATGCGAAAGATTGGAAGCATCATATCCAGCGCCATGAATAACCGACATTTCACCATTTTGGAAAAAAGGCAAAAGCGCATCCATGGATGGATGCAGACCGGTTTCATAATTTAATGTCAGCGCATTCGTCGGTGAAATTCCAATCGTAGGCCGAAGATTGTAGTACTGAGAATTTTGTATGGGAATGATGGTATTCATTCCGTCATTCCCGCCATTCAGCTTTATTAGAACCAAAATTCGATCGGTGTCAAACGATACGGTACGCGCCATTTGTTTTTGAGTTCGGTTAATGGCCATGAGCGGAATTCTGCTCCCCATTGCCGAAAGTACTAGGCTGGATTTGATGAAATCTCTTCGTTTCATATGAGTTGGAACTCCGGCATACGCATCATATATCGCATCAGGTTTTTAAGTCTTCCTTCAGCATTGGCATCGCTGATTGTCCAATCGTAAATGGCAGCGCCGTCCAGCAAAATATCCAGTAGCTGAGTTTTTAGTGTGTCTGATAGGGGAAACGGTGAAAACAGCCGAGCAAAATCTTCCACGATTTTTTCCGCATCATTTGGATCCGTCATAGTTTGCGCCAGAGCGACAACATCGGCGGTTGTATCAATCATTCCAAGTCCGCCATCCCCATCAAGATAAGTTGTAGTGATCATTTTCCGGCTAGGAAGTGTGATGGAATTAAGCCAAGATCGATAGCCCGTCCAGCCATTTACATCCGGTGGAAACATAGGAATCATACCAAGATATTCTGCAGATCTGATAAAATAATTTCCGGCAGTAGAAATAGTTTCCATCTCAAGTTGGCGCATAGAACCATAAAGAACTGTCATCGGGTTTCGAACTATAGCACCGTGAAAATTCGCATCGTAAAAATGTTCACTTGTTAGAAGATATTCCATTACAGTTTCTATATTGTAATCGCTATCGCGGAATACGGTTGCCATGCTTTCCACAAATGTTTCATCCACATTTTCATATAAAAACCACTGATAAATTTTTGAGCAAATGAAATTGGCAACCACATCCTGATTCAAGATTATATCAATAATATCATCGCCATCCCATGTCCCGGTTTGACCTAAAAAAGTTTTTGCTTCAAAATCATGGTGATTGTTCCAATAGTTTCCCATGGCTGAACTATCATCGTAACTATAATTGGTTGTAACTCCGTCAGTGAGATACCCGGTAAATGCTCGAGAGGCTTCTAATATATCATTTTGCGAATAAGCATCCACTCCCATCGTGAACAATTCGAGAAGCTCACGTCCAAAGTTTTCATTCGGTTCAATTTTGGTACTTCTGAACGAATCCAACCAAATTAACATAGCAGGTCCAAAAGAAATGCGTCTTAATAATTCCCGAAAATTACCAAGACAATGTTCCCGTAGGATTTTATTCTGTTCATACATGGCTTGAGGAAAAATTACTTTCTGTGCAGATGTGGCAAAATGATTATGCCAAAACAGTGTCATATTTTCACGAATTGAAAATGTGTCCTTACGCATTTCCAACCCCCACCATTTAACCAATGTCCTCATCCTTATACGGTAGGTGGCAAGTAATTCCATCACTTCTTCCTGAGTCAGTGTATCCCAGGCAGGAGGCGATTCTGTCACCCACGTATCCGGTGGCCCGGGAGCAGTTTGCGATGCAAGAAGATCGCCGACAGTTTGAGCCATTGTGCTGGCTTCAGTATTTTCTAATTCGGTAAAGGTGGGAGAAAGAAGTGCGCGCCTCAATAGATGTGAGGAATTTCCAGAATTCCAATCAGGAGTTTGAAGTCTTCCAAGTCTTGTGGGAACATCTAACTTAGGTGATGGAACATATTCGAATTTTGGAAGGTCGAAAGGATAGTCTTTCTCGAGAAGTTCTTTGTAAAGTTTGGCCACTCTTGGTGTGGGCCAATGCGGATCTACTTTTATCGGAACAGAACGTTCTCCTTTGGACTTTCTAGAAAAGAAATCTCTTCGTGTGATACTTTTTGCCATGATTTATATAATTAGCACGTTATCTGACCAAATCTTATTGATATTGTTTAATCTGACGTCTGATTTGAAGCAAAGTTAATTTGTTCAGAAATAAAAGTATTTATCGCTTCCCCTGCTGAAAAAGGAATTTTATGTCCGCCACGAAATGTAATTAATTTAACGCAGTAACCTTGTTCGGAAAGAAAATCATAGGTTTTCTGTCCGGACTCAGGGTGTACAATATCATCTTTTTCTCCATGAAGAATTAATATAGGAGTGGTCCTGCTTGCCTTTGTTGCGTCAGATTTTAACCGAACTTCATCTTTAATGAATCCGGCGATTGGAATAATTCCTCCGATTTGATATTTCACCCTAAGCGCAAATTCCAAAGCGAGGCTTGCGCCCATTGAAAATCCCACTAAATAAATGGAATCGTTAGAAAATCCATCATCTCTGATTTTGCTCATAAGGTTGTTTAAAAGGGAAAATGACTTTTTATATTTCCAGCCCTCTTCATCGCTACCACTGAACCATGTATATCCATTCCCCGAACTGGAAGCATAGGGAGCGCGAGGAATGTACCAGGCTGCATCATTAATCCGCATTGTTTTGGCAACAGGCACCATCGAATCTTCATCCCCGCTCCATCCATGCAGAGCTAGAATCGCTACTTCCGGATTATTGGAAGTTTGATGTGTATTTAGAATCAATTGCTAAAGCGAATATTGATCACAGCAGCAATCTGGTACAATTGTGACTGTTTCTGCATCGAAATCATCATTGGAAAGTTTGTATCGAATGCAAGAATCAAGATTTATTCCCTCCACAGATCCAAGCTGCCCTAAGTCGGATGAAGTAACCTTTTTGTAAAGATATCCTCCAATAATCCCCCCTCCACAATCGTCACAGGAACTTGGTTCGTTACAAGCGGAAAATGTGATGAAGAAAATAGCACCTAAAAGGATAAGCTTATTTTTCAAAATTCGCCCCCGAAAGTAAAGACCATTTCCCGTTGCCAGGTGTTGGACTTGGTTTTAATTGAAATAATTCTCCTGTTGAGGTATCCAGCAAATAATGCCAATGAGTTCTGTCGATTGCAAAACTCTGCATTTGGAATCGCCCTGAGGCGCCATCTTTTGCCAATTCGGTTGACATGTAGCTTTCTACCCTCAGCAAAAGAGATTTAAGCGAATCATCTTTCACGCTGCCCGCTCCACTTAATATGAATAGCCCGCCCACCATTAAAATACCTGTCATAATGCCCATTAAATAATGTTTCATGGTTTCTCCTTTTTAGTTAAGTCTGTTTATGTACGATTTGTCTCAAAATCAGCCATTCGCTTTTTAAAATCGGTTTTATCATCTGCTCGGAGCAATGGACTGATTTTAATATTTTCACCTATAGTGATAGATGGATCAGGACCATAATCGTGTCCCGGATAAATTATGGTTTCTTCAGGTAGGGTGAGCAGTTTTTCATATACGGATTTGTACAGGGCGTCTGTATTGGATCCGGCACTTACTGTTCTTCCTGTCCGTCCTACAAAAAGCGTGTCTCCGGTAAAAATAATATTTTCCACAAGATAGCAAATAGAATCAAGATTATGACCTTCAGTATGGAGTACATCTACGCTTAATTGTCCAACGGTAACAGTGTTTCCATCTTCAACTGGCTTTGGGTAATGAACCTTTAATTGTTTTGATACAGTTGGATGGCAAACAACAACCAGATTTGGATGGTGTTTTATGTAATCATTTAAATACGCGATATGATCATGATGCGAATGCGTAATTAGTATTAAAATCAATCCTGAATTTATGAAGGGCTCAATTTGGTTATATGGAACTGCGGAATCCACTAAACATTGGTTCCGAGTACGCATGCAGGTTAATAGATATGTGAAATTATCATCATATCCTCCCCTGAAAGATCTTACGGAAAAATCAGTTTCTATTTGTGTTCTTACGGGCATAGTTCTTAGGGGGAGTTTATGGGTCTTAATCATGAAATGCACATAATAAGTTTTGTTGGAAACAAAAAGAGTAAGCGAGAAATTCAGGTATCATTATGGAGTGAATTATGAAGGAAATAGGTACATATCTTATCATTGGAGGCATCGCCCTTTTTATATTGGTTTTTTTCGGAAAGATATTTTCATTTATCTTTGAGAATCCTTTGCTTGGTGTAGCTTTTATTGCCATTGCGGTAGGGATTGTATTGTTACTGTTAAGCATTGCCCGAGAAAAAAAGAATGATGAGAAAAAAGAAGATTTTCGAGGAATTAAACAATAGGGATAAAAAAACTTACAATTTAATAAACATAAATAGGAATGATTCCTATTAAGCTATACTTTGTCTGCCTTGTAATATGCGTTACAGCACCCAAAGAGAAACTATTTATCAAATCGTAAAAGATGCCCAATGCCATCCATCGGCAGACTGGGTATTTGATCGTGCAAAAGTGATTATTCCAAATATAAGTTTAGCAACGGTTTACCGAAATCTCGGACTATTGAAAAGCCGTGGAAATATTCGATCTTTTACTATAAAGGGTATCGTACGGTACGACGGCAATATTAAAGCACATTCCCATTTTATGTGTCGTGAATGTGACTTAATGATAGATATGCTACCGGGTAATCTGAAAAGTGTAATACAAAAAGGATTACCAAAATATTTTAAAGCAGAGTCGGTTGATCTTAAAATATCGGGACTTTGTAAAACCTGTCAAAACAAACAGAATACAAAAGAGGTAATAACATGTTAGTAACAAAAACAGCTCCGGATTTTAAAGCAACTGCGATAATGCCGGATAATTCATTTCAGGATATCAGCCTTGCTGATTATGAAGGTAAAAAGGTTGTCCTGTTTTTCTATCCTTTGGATTTTACGTTCGTATGTCCAACAGAAATAATCGCGTTCGATCATCGTTTAGCTGAATTTGAAAAGCGTGGTGTTCAAGTGCTTGGCTGTTCCATCGATTCTCATTTCAGCCATTGGGCATGGAAAAATACGGATGTAAATAAAGGTGGTATCGGGAATGTTCAGTATCCGATCATTGCGGATTTAGATAAATCCATTGCCCGAGCGTATGATGTGCTTATAGATGCCGAACCTGCGACTGTTCTAACGGATGAAGAAGAATATGATTCTTCGGTTGGCGGCAATATCGCACTTCGTGGATCATTCTTGATCGACGAAAAAGGGGTGGTGCGACATGCAGTAATTAATGATCTTCCATTGGGCAGAAACATTGATGAAATGCTTCGCATGGTTGATGCACTTGATTTCCATACGGAACACGGAGAAGTATGTCCGGCCGGATGGACTGAGGGAGAAGATGGAATGAAAGATACAGCTGAGGGTGTTGCCGGTTACCTAACCGAAAACGCTGACGAACTGTAAATTAAAAATCGAATAAAAAACCCCTGCTGAATTCTCAGCGGGGCTTTTTTATTTTTAAGAAGTCGAGTAAATTTGAGTCAATCAATTGTTATGAAAATCGTTACAACAGAAACAATCGCCTGACTGCTCGTGTAAGGAACAGCCGTGAAACTCAAAATATCTATTTAGTACGTATCTGAAAAAAGCAATATATCCGCCACGCCCAATTGCCCGTCGCGGTTGAGGTCGCCCGAATTCAGGTAGTGATCGGTCGTTTCAGTAAATCCCATAATCGCAAAAACCAAGATGGATAAATCACTTAAATCCGCATCGCCGTCACCGTCTAAATCACCGCTCGGGAAAGCAGATCCGGAATCTTGGGAATACTGTAAAAAGAAATTGAGTATTTCAGCGCTTGCTGAAATATCTTGATTTATTGTGCCGACGCCGCCAAGCCCGCCAGCGGATGGCCAACTATGCCCACCGCCATCTACTTCAAAAAGGATAACGTCCGCATCTTCATCACAATCCGAATAGGTGTATTTATCCACCGTCGAATTATCCGTTTGATCCATGTCGGGCAAATCCTCAAATGTTGGAGTGTCGCCGCAATTATTATTCGCGACCCAATATTGGACGGATTGATCGGTTGACATCCAATACGACGTTCCCAAGTATGGAACAGTCGGATCATTGGTCCCGTGAATTTCCATGAGCGGAACCGGACGAGAAGGATCGCAGGAAGCATAAATAGAACTCGCCATGGTTCCCGTTACGGAAGCAATGGCAGTGATGCGGTCGGAAAGTTCACAGCCAAGTCTGTAGCTCATAAAACCGCCGTTCGACATTCCACAGCTAAACACCCGATTGGTATCAATTGCGTACCATGCAAACATAGAGTCAATCATAACGCTGAAAAAATTGACATCATCCACATCGGGCGTTGGAGAAAGCCAATAATCGTCAATACCGCTGTTCCAGGCTGTTGAGATTGCATCGGGATACACGATGATCACATCTAAATCCAGATCCGCCGCCACCGTATGCATAACGGAATAGGATCGTTGCTGGGAAGCACTCCCGAAATAACCGTGGTTATTAAATATAAGAGGAAGACTGTTTTCAACGGAGTCCGGCAAATCCACTAAGAAATTCCGTGCATATCCTTCAAGTTGAAACGTGTGGGAAACCTGACTCTGTCCGGAGTTGACCGAAATAATCAGAAACATTAGAAAAATTCGAATGTGTTTGATGACTGTCATCATTGATTAATATACCGTATCAATTGATTCGAATCAACGAAGACTCGCTTTCGGCAAATGGGAATTGCCTGCGTGTATCCTTCATAGGCCTCTGCTTCAACTTCGGTATAATTTTTCCCGAGCAGCAAACTCAAATTATGGTAATCTGCTTTGTGAAAATCCGGCTTGAATGTTAACGGACCTCCGCAATCCTTATTGTATGCGAGTGTTTCATTGTAATGATCATCGCAGACAGGATCGCAATACCAATGCCGCCGATAGTTCACTTCGATAATATGGCAGTCCGTCGGCGTGAAAATCAGATTTGTTAATCCGGCGCCGTGCATGGCGACTAGAACGCTCGCGCCTGAACAGATTTTTTCCTGTTCCTGCGGATTGAGTTCGGAAAAATTGGCCACTTTAAGCGGAAGTGTAAATTCATCCTTCCGGGTCGTGAGGATTTTTTCAATTGGATCGCAGGTGGCATGGTCGAGCAAAAACCGATCATCTTTGTTCCGCTGTACAAACAAAATATAGCGGTCGTCTTCCGGCGGCGATTTCAATTTTTCTATAAATCTGATTAGAGATTTTTTCGGATGGAATTGGATAAATTCGTGAATTTCAAATTGATACGCGCCTTCCTTCAGTTCTATTGGATTTTGAATTGAATCCAATTCGGATTCCTCAATGTAGTGAACAGAATCAAAGAGTTTTGAGAGGAGGAAATGACGCCATTTTTGTACGGGTGAGTCAGTATCAATATTATCCGCCACGATGGAAAGGCGGTTTCCCGGCCGAATTTTCATTCCATAGACTTCTAATACATCAGCGAAAAATATATGGAATAAATTTTGGTCCTCGTATCGTGTGAAATAATTCAAATAAATATCCTTCGGATAATGAATCTACTTCAGCAGGATCATTTTCTGCACCTGCCGCCGATCACCTGAAATCAATTCTGCGAAATACACACCGCTGGAGTATTCAGATGCATTCCATTGGATCTCATGTTGTCCCCTTTCGATTTTACCGTCCACCAATATTTCAACCACACGGCCAGTAATGTCGTAAATATGTAATCGTAGGGGCAATTCATGAATTGCCCCTACGGGCACGGAAAACCTGATCGTGGTAATTGGATTGAATGGGTTTGGGTAAGGAGGATGGAGTGCGAATTTATAGGGAATTATGTCATCATCTATCGCGACAGTGGCAGTATAAGGTGATTCAAAGGCACCCATGTCCGGGGCATTGCCGCCATAGAACGCAGGATTTATATTAACAATTGTATCGCCCATCCACATATCACCGGAAAGCATGAGGGTATCTAAATTGATAATCACCAATGCGCTTCCCGCATCTATACATGGAGATTCTTCCTGTAAATGGAAGTCAGTGCTATCCATAAAAATCGGATCAATGGTGATGTTTCCTTCGCCGCCAATACCGCCATTTAAATTGGAATAATGGGGAAAAACAGATCCGTATACATCATCGGGAGAATTATTCCAAAGGATTGAATTTGCAAGAACAGCATAATGGGTAAATCCATAAACGCTCATGCCTCCGCCGGAACCACCTGCTGAATTATTGGCAAAGGTGACACTTTTAAATAATACGGATACATAATCGTCATATGCATAAAAACCACCACCATTGCCAGTGGCATGGTTCCCGGAAAAAACAACATTTTCAACGGTGACATGTGCTTCTCCCATCCAGGCTCCGCCAATTCCCTCCACCACAATTCCACCGCCTCTACTTGCCTGATTATTAGAAATAACCAGATTTGACAGTAAGATATCCCCGGTCATTTCAATTTCGATGCCACCGCCTTTTCCAGTGGTATTTCCATTGGTAATTGTAAACCCGCTGATCTCGGATGGAGGAGATGCATCATCATCTACTTCAATGACTCTATTGGTTTGACTCCCATCAATGATGGTGGAATCGGGACCTGATCCAATCAATTTTAATCCTTCGGTATCGGGCCATTGTATATTTTCAATATAAGTCCCAGCCGCAACCAAAACCGTATCACCATTATTTGCTGAATCAATGCCGGTCTGTATTGAAGCAAATGGATTTTCTGCAGAGCCATCGCCGGTGGAATCGGAACCGGTAGTATCCACATGCCAGACCGGTCCGGCATGCGTTGTATTTGTACTTAGCAGCAGCGGCCGATACGTTTCCAGCGCCCAGTCTATTCGATCCTTTTGCCCCTGCGTAAAATGGTCTTGGCAATAGTCATCTATATAATCCATATGGTTTCCCATATCATCATAACTGCCGCAGGAATAATTACTTGTTGGGCATCCGAAATTGGCTTCGGACTGATACGGCGTATCATCCACTTCATCGCCGGGTGAAGTACAGCCGTTCTCAAAGGTATGGTAGAGTCCAAAATAATGACCGACTTCGTGCACGCCGGTATATCCTTCTGAGAAATTACCCGCACTTCCGGGATATGTATAATTTCCGCAAAACAGTCCATGGCTGGAATCGTTTTCCGCAAACGACCACGGATATACACCCAGCCCTGAGGTTAGCGTTGCGCCTGTCCAGAAAAAATTGACCGAAGAAGGAACATCTATCGTCATCACGTTCGCCATAGCGAGATATTGATCATCGTTATCCCATTGATCCGTGTCAAACTTGTGGCTGTCGGTGGCGTAATACCATCCGGAATTTATTGCGCTGTCAATGCTGGCAGTATAAAATGAATACCCGAAAGAATTGTAAACAGTATTCAAAACTGCAGTTTGGGCTTCTATAATTTCATCCGAAACCAATCCATTCACGAAATTTCCGGAGGGTGCTGTAAATGTGAGGAAAGTATAGGTTGACCATGTACCCATATTTACGGAAGCGAGCACAGTTCCGTCACTAGTTGTTACTGTAGCAGAAACACCGCCGGTTCCGAATTCATCATATAGGAAAAGCGCGTAATTCCCCTGCGGCAAAATTCCGCCTAACGAATACGAGTGGCCGGGGAAATCAAACCCGAATCCGGGATAGAGTAAAAAGGTATTATTGTCATAATCCCGAATATCCCAGGAACAGTGTTCGCTTTGTTGGTTATCTACCGTCACATTCATGTAGATACTGTCACCCTCTAGATATATTACATGGTAATTAATTGGAATGTTTACCGTGCGATCTGTATGATTACGGGGGACGGATTGAAATGCATCAGGTGCTTGAGAATGATAGGACGATGATTCCAACCCGCATGATTTTTGTGTGGATACTTTGCGCGAACCAAAGCCATTTTGGTCTTCATATTTTCGTAAACTTTTTCTATCAGGCTGATATGCTGAAACACTATTTACCAACATGAAGAAGACCCCATATATTGTTAAAGATTTTCTCATGGCTTACACCTATTCTTTTTCAATTTCTTGAATAAACCAATTCTATTTTAGAAAGATTAATTTTTGGGACTGCGCTTGATTCCCTGAAATAAGGTGCATGAAATATACACCACTCGGAATTGCAGATGCATTCCATTGAATTTCATGTTGACCTGGTTCTATCGGACCATCCAGCAACACATCCACCACGCGACCGTTTATATCAAATATTGTTAATGTAGGGTGACGCATTATTGCGCCCCCTACACCAATATTAAACCGAATCGTGGTGGTTGGATTAAACGGATTGGGATAATTCGGGAAGAGAGTAAAATTCCCGGGGGAAATTTTATGATCAGGTTGAATAGAAACCAGTGTTGAATTGATGAGAACAAACCCAACCTCAAATCCAGCTGTGGTAAAATCGTTGGAAGTATAAGTTGTATCGTTTCCATCCACATCCGTTAACTGAATGAAAGATATATACCAGTTGCCGAGGGTACTCGTATCAGACATAACAATGTCAAAAGCCACCGTATCTAGAGAATCACCTTGAGTAAATGCAACGGTGAACAAAACTTCATCAATATTATTGGAATGAAGCAATTTTCCAGTTCCCGAATTGAGTCCGCTGCCAGCATCGCTTGCGATAAGAGTGATCGAAACAGAATCAGGTCCGTTTATTAAATCAAGTGTATCTTGAGCAATGGTGATGTTTACCAATGTAGGAGGCGTTGAATCTGTTATTTGAGCGGGTTGTGCCAATGCTCCTTCTTCAATCCAGACCCTCATCGTCTCAAGTTCATTTGCATTGGTTGTAAAATAAGATTGGTTGTTACGGGGCATTCTGTTTCCACCGCAGCTGTAACTGGTTGTACATTTCAAGTACAGGTGTGATGTATTTGGATCGCCGGGTTCAATATAGTTTAAATTATTACAACTGCTTGCAACGCCCACTATATTGCTATACACAGTGGTTGCGTCGCTTCCTATCGTGAGCCCTCCGGAACTTCCGCCCGATCCGTGGCAATATCCGCTCAGGCATCCTGCAGAAGAAAAAATTGGATATACTTCTGTTGTATAATCCACATTAGACTGTGCAGTGCACAATACAAGTGAGAAGAGTAATGCTGATAGCGTTTTTTTCATTGTACTGATCCTTTTAGGTATTCCTATTGTACCCCGGACAGGATTCGAACCTGTGACCCTCTGCTTAGAAGGCAGATGCTCTATCCAACTGAGCTACCGGGGCAATTAAATTTTCAAAGACAGACCCCCGAAAGCGAAGTAATTTCCACTCAGTTTTTATGCAGGGTCCCATCGACGATAATTTAACTACCGGTTTGTATTTAAAATTACATAAAACAGTTGTTGAAAATAAGCTCAAAAAAGACCGATTATTTGTCGTCGAGAGATCGTCGAGAAAAAACTTGCTTTATTACCCGTCGGTGGTGTAATCTTACCGTCGAGACGTCTTATAACATAGTAGTTTACATAATAGCTAATTAACCAAAAGGAGGTTATCCATGGCTGAAGTTGTTGCACGTACCGGAGTTTCCAAAGACAAAGGATATCTATACTATCTTGGCAAAGACGGAAACGTCTGGAGATCTAAGATGGCCCGCGCAGGTAAAGGCGGTGGCAATGCAGAAAAAGTAGCAGATGCTGGCGTTACACGGGAATCAGGGTTCCTTTATTTCATCGATAAAGGTGGAAATGTGTCTCGTGCCCTTATGGCAAGAGGCCGTAAATAAGGTACCACGATACATAATAAAAAAAAGGCTCCGGTGACGGAGCCTTTTTTTTTATTTGAAGATCAGGTTTAAATTCGGCTAGGAACACACCATGAAACCGAATATGCAATGCATCCAATCTTTCAAAATCTTTTTTCTGGGAATTTTGTTATTGTCTTCCGCTAGATCAATTCCTCGATATGCTCTGATGAACGGGGAAAGTTGTAACCTTTGTCACATCAATCCATCCGGAAGTGGCTTACGCTCTGAATATGGCATTTCATTGGTTTCCGGAGAAGAACTCCCTTTCAAACCTGAAAAAGTCAGTTATACCGGCATGATTTCTGAACACCTTCAGTTGGGTGGAGATGTGCGGTTCCAGAGGATAGTTGCTCAACTCGATACAACCGGAGTTCAAACAGCGGGATTCCCAATGCAGGCAGATATTTATGGTTCAGTAAAACCCACGAAGAAAATAGATATTCTTTGGAAGATTGACCTTCTCAATTATAATCACCACGTGTGGACACAATTGAGAATATTGCCGAACGGAGGAATGTTTCGTATTGGGAAAACCATGCCCTCTTACGGTTTGCGGATCCCAGATCATACGGCATTTATTAGAGGTGGGAATATGAGTCTTACTCACGAAGGATTAGTTAAAGAAGGTCTGCCATTTAATTCGAGATTAATTGCCCCATTTACTTTCGAAACTGCTATTTATTTGGGGAACAGTTATATAACCGTCGGAATTTCAAATGCATTTTTATCTTCTACAAACTGGGGAATGACGTTTGTCAGAAATCTCAGGGACCATGCCTTATTTGCCAGGATGGAATATATTGGTACCTTTCGATCCCTAAAATTCATCGGTGGAAGTTCGGTTATCCACGAGAATGATTTAAATATCCGCGGGGTATTTGGTGGTCTATCTTTAGGATCTGTTCAATGGTTAGTCGAAACAGATTGGGCGAGGAATTGGGCAGGAGAAAATGTCTCGTTGGCAACATATCATAATATGAACTACGAATTAACCCAAGGTCTTGATGTCGGATTTACATTTGAAACCTTTGACGTGGATGTGGATTCCTCCGGTCAATCCATTCAAAGGATGTCCTTCGGTTTTGATTTTATCCCATTCCCGTTTATACAGATTAAAGCACATATGAGGATGAATGAAACTATCAACCCGAATACCAAAGCAGAACCGGAGTATTTACTTCAACTTCACACATGGTTTTAGGAGAATATCTATGAAAAATATATTATTACTTATTATTGGTTCGTTTTTGATTGCACAGGATGTACCAAAGTCAGAATTGGAAAATGTGATAGTTCTTCCATTCACCAAAAAGCGTGAAATATTTAAGTACATGAAAACGGTAGTTGCCCCGGGACTTGGGGTTAAATGTAATTTTTGTCACGATCCGAACGACTATGCAAGCGATTCGAAAAAAGAAAAAATGATTGCTAGGGATATGATGCTAATGGTGCAGGGGGTCAATAAAAATACGATGAAAAAAATCGGTCATGATGATATATCATGTTGGATTTGTCATAGAGGAAACACCGAGCCAGAGCATTATAAATGAATCGGTTTTTGAAAATTTCACCTGCTTTTTTAATCGTGATGTTTTTTTCAGGTTGCGCCTTATTCATTCCGAATCATTTTGCGGAAAATGAAATCACATTTGAAAATCCAAACTCACCCGCAAAGCCCCTTCCACGCGGATGGAGTGTGGGTGAAAATCTTATGGCCGAATGGGGTTCAGGTGTCAATGAAATTCTGGGAAACTTACCCGACACAACATTGGAGGTGGAATATTGGAAAGATGAAATAGATATTGAAACCGGGAAACGGTTGCCGATCTTGAAAGCAAGAGTCAGATTTGATTATAAAACACGATTAAATACACAACGCGTGGAGCTACGGTTTGTGAATGTGGATTATATTTACGATATGGATAAAATTTCATCCGAACATTATCAACTGGAAAGTGTCACTAAAACGATAGAACTCACTACAACCGGATATCCGAAAATATTGGTTGATGATGTTCTAAGGAAAAAAGTCCTAATGGTGTACGGAACTCCTCAATCGTTTAATGGGTTGTCCCATGCTTACACCGATGAGAACACAATGATGAAGGTTCGTGTGTTAGATAACAGTCATTTAATGATTACGTTGAACGGATACCAAATATCAAATGCGCTACAGGATGCGCTTTATAAGGTGTATTCTGAAGATGGAATTGACCTTAAAAAGGAACAGATTCTGCAAGAGTTTGAACTCTAAAGAAACTCTATTTTCAAATCATATCCTGGCAATGAACATGTACAAAATTATATTGATAATTGGTCTGATATTATCCGGTTTGTGTGCAATTAATCCAGAGGTTTCCGGAATTGATATAACGGGATTAAAAGTGACTAAAGAATTCATCATTAGACGGGAAATTCAGCACCCCGTGGATGGTTTGTTGGATAGTTTGCTCGCATTGGATGACAGGAACCGAATAGACAATTTGGGCATTTTCGCCTCTGTAGAATGGAAAGCCCATGAACAAGCAGATGGGTCTGTAAGAATTGAATATAATGTAACTGAATCCTGGCCGAGAATTGTACCAACTCCCTATCCGAATTATGATGAAAAGCTTGGCTGGTCTTACGGAATGTTACTGGTTGTCAGAAATTTTCAGGGAAGGAATCAAAATCTTATATTAATTGGGCAAGTCGGCGGAAGGGCATTGTACGGATTCAATTTTAGCGATCCGTGGATTACCGGAGATCATGTATCAATGTCTATCAATGCAGGGAATATTTACTATGCGCATTCTTATCTGGATTATGACATTTCCGCATCGTCTATTCAAATCAATCTTGGGAGGTATTTTGGCTATAAACATAGAATTTCTGGAGGGTTTGAAGTTGAAAAGAAATCATTTCTGGGGATTGCCGATACATTGAACCTTTTTTATTTCGCACCGGAATTTAATTATTCCTATGACACGCGCGATATTTACCTTTCGCCAACCAAAGGATTCCGGATGAATCAACGCTTACGAACTATGGTTGATTTTGGGCATGGCGGAAATCGGGCATTTTGGACACAATCATTCAGCTATTATCATTCCATTTTTGGTGGTTCAAAAAATATGGTGGTTGCACTAAATGCTGCCAGCAGGGTTTCAATCGGGGATAAGAAAAATGTATATCAAGTGTACATTGGAACAAGTTCAACCGTTCGTGGCTGGCGACCTGCTACTAGAACAATGTTCAATTCAGGTGATCAATATTATCGGTTTGGTCATCATTGGATTACCTCCAGCCTTGAATTAAGACAAACTGTCATCCCCAAAACGATTACAAGATGGAAGACAGAATTTGGTTTAGCCGTTGTTGGTTTTCTTGACATTGGCTTTGCTTCAGATGCTATTTCATCCTTGGTGGGTCAACCACCGATGCTAGGTACTGGGATTGGCATCCGAATAAATTGGCCATGGGTTGGAATGTTTAGATTGGATTATGGTTTGGGCTACCGCGACGGAGAATACATAGAAAATTATTTGAATTTTTCTACAGGACAGAAGTTTTGATTATTTTTTTTTCTGCTTATTAATCTTTTTGTTATTTAGTCGGTTTTCATTCCCAGACCTAATACGGGATATGTTGCTTCGATGTGTAAATATAATGAACCAAGGTAATAGAAGACTGAAAACCAACAACGAAAGAGGGATCGCTTGATCTTGGGTAATAGCTGGAATCACCAATAAAAATATCGGAACAGAAACAGATGCAAGAATGGATCCCAAAGATACCATTCCTGTTATCATCACTGTCATTGCAAAGACTCCGATACAAATGGGTAAAACCATCGGATAGATAGCCAACAGCACGCCTCCTAAGGTAGCGATTCCTTTGCCGCCTTTAAATCTGCCAATCATAGGATATGTATGTCCCAAAACGGCAGCAAACCCGCACATAATTTGAATGAGCCCCGGCTCAGTTACAGCATGCGCTTGAAACAAATATTCGGCGAAATAAAATGCGGGAAGCCATCCTTTAAAGCCATCTATCAATAAGACAATAAGTGCCGGTTTCCATCCAAAAACTCGCAAGGTATTTGTGGCGCCGGGATTCCCGCTTCCAAGTTCTCGTATTTCTTTTCCAGACTTTTTCCCAATTAATACGGCAGTTGGGAAGGACCCTGTTATATAGCTGATTAAAAGTAGAAGAAATAGATGAATCGAAGGATTATAAATCATTCAGATCTTCGTCCGGAGGTGGAGATGGCAACGGATTGTTTTTCGGAGCAAGCACACCACCAGATATAATAGATTTTAGACCATCCTCAACGGTCATATCAGATTCAATCGTATCTTTTTTTGGAAGAATAATATATACACCGGAAGTTGGGTTTGGAGTAGTTGGTACAAATAAATGGTAAAACTCGGATCCGTCTTCAGCTTTAGAATCGTTTGTCACAAAAGCCAAAGTCCATAATCCTTTACGGGGATATTGAATAAAAATGACTTCGCGAAATGATTTTACACTTGCACCGGAAAAAGCACCTGTTATTTGTTTTATGGTTGAATAAATCGGTTTAATAAGCGGAATTGAGGTTACTATTTTTTCGCCCCAAGAAAACAGCCTTTTCCCCACTACATTTGTTACGATTAGTCCAAGGATGTAAATCAAAATCAAAGTGAGTAAAAGCCCTAACCCTGGGATATTGACCTCAATAGATTTTAAAAGTGGCGCAGTAATTCCGTCTAAAAAATTGAACAGAAATCGCAGAATAGAAATGGTGAGCACTAGAGGTACCACGGACAATAACCCTGCAAAAATGGTTCGTTTCATGTGCTGCCACATACCGGAATTTAGATTGCCAACATTCTAAAAAGCATCCTCTAGTCTCAATAAAAATTCTTTCCGATCCAATCTGCCGCCATAACCGCCTAAGCCACCATTCCCGGCAATAACTCTGTGGCAGGGAATGACGACTGGTATAGGATTGTGTGCATTTGCGTTTCCAACGGCTCTTGCTGCATTCGGACTGCCGGTTTGTTTGGCGATTTCTCCATAGCTTGCTGTTTTTCCGTAAGGAATATTGTTGACTTCTTTCAACGTAACTAAATGGTAGGGTGGTAACCCGGATAGATCCAGCGGAAGATCAAATGAAGTTCTTTTACTGGTAAAATATTCTGTAAGCTGATGTGCGGCATTCATCGCGATGGATCGTGCTTTTTTACTCCCCTCACCGGATTGTTTGATAGGTTTATCCATGAAAATTATTCGGCGAATACCTTTTGCATTGGCTTCTATAATAAGGGTACCAATCGGGGTTGAAATAGATTCAGTAGCATTCATTCTTATTGGACAGATTTTTTACCATTTAGGTTTACCATCACGGCCCCGATTACGATGAACGCACCACCTATTAATGCGAAAAATGTAAGATGTTCCCCAAGGAAAACCCATCCAAGCACCGTAGCAATCATCGGAGGGAAAAATGCGATATACGCAATTTGATTCATGGATAAGTGTTCAAAGAGCCAAATGTAAACAAGCCATGTAAAGACTGTTCCGAAAATGATAAGATAAACAAGCGCTGCTATATTTATTGTGCTCCAAACCATTATTTCTTCCGGTTCCATAAACTTTGAAATCGATAATAGAATAATTCCTGCAATAGTTAGTCCAACCGAATTCAACTGAAGCACGGATACAAGACCAACATTTTGCTTTAACCGGATATTTGGAAGTGTGGCAGAAAGAACAGCCAAAAATAAAGCAGCAGCGCCAATGGGTAAATTCCCGGAGCCAAGTTCATCGAGTCGCCCAACAATTAAAACTGCTCCCATTGTTCCAATCAGAATCCCGATCCATTTAAAGGATGTTAGTTTTTCATTAGGTAGCATGAAGTTAGCAAAAAATGCCATAACCAAAGGGAAGGCTGCCCAGATTAAAGATGCCACGGAAGAATATACAAATTGAGCACCCCAATAATTGAGGGCATAACTAAAGGTAAAATTTAGGATACTAAATTGAAGGATGAGTTTCCATTGAGCTTTCTCTTTTGGTATTGGTTCCTTTTTGATCCATAGTAAAACAAAAACGATAATACCTGCGATCAAGAATCTAATTCCTGCTCCGTAGATTGGTGGAGTGCCTTCGGCAAGGCTGATTTTCAAGACAGCCCAAGTTGTACCCCAAACAAGGCAAAGAATAGCGTATAATATGAAGATTTTGGGTTTCATCTTTAGGCTAGATTAGTAGATGAACTCCCAAAAAATGGGGAATTGATTATTTAGGTGCAGATGAGGAATGCAGCCGCACCACAATTGGACTGGCGACAAAAATAGAAGAATAAGTTCCCACGATAACGCCAATAATCATTGCGAAAGCAAAAGAGTGAATAACCTCTCCTCCATAAAACCACAAAACAAATACAACCATAAAAGTAGTCAAAGATGTGATGAGCGTCCGACCGAGAGACTCATTAATACTGCGATTTACCACAGTATCATAATCTTCGCGTTTACTGGCTTTTACATTTTCCCGGATTCTATCAAAAATAACAATCGTATCATTTAGAGAATATCCAACGATGGTTAAGAATGCCGCAATAATTGACAGTGAAATTTCATAATCCAAGATAGAAAAAATACCGATGGTAATTAAAACATCATGAGCAAGCGCTGCGATCGCTCCCAATGCAAAGGAAAATTCAAAGCGGATGGATATGTAGATGAGAATGAGCACAAGCGCAGAAAGAATGGCGCCAACAGCTTTTCCGCTTAATTCTGTTCCAATCTTTGGTCCAACTTTTTCAATGGATAACAGAAATGCTTGTGAATCTTCGGGCACCTGCTCCGGGAATGCGGAATAAAGATAATCCACAATAGCTTGCGAGAAATTTTCAGGTTCATTATCAAAATGAGAAATTCGAATAGATACTTCCTTCTGTGATCCGAAATGTTTGATTTCTTCATTGCTAAAATTAAAGGATTGGCCCTCGATTGAAACCGTTCCCATCGCACCTCGGATAGCATTGATATCCATATTTTCGGTATAACGAACGGCTACATGAGTTCCACCTTTGAAATCGATACTCAGTCTGGGACCGTTTTGAAGACCAAGAGAAATAATTCCCGCAAGAATGAGTACAATTGATAAACTTGAAGCCATTCGGCTTTTTCCCATGAAATCAAGAGCAGAATCCTGAACAATTCTCATTTTTCCTTGTCCGCTTTTAGAAGCGAAAGATTTAAAAATAGTTCTAGTTAAAAAAATTGCAGTAAACATGGAAATGACAATTCCCCAAAAAAGAACAGTTGCAAATCCACGAATCGGTCCTGTTCCAAATTGATACAGTACAAGTGCTGCAATAACCGTGGTGATATTAGCATCTATAATGGTTGTAAGCGCTCGACTATATCCGGCGTCAATTGCGGCACGATTAGTTTTTCCTTTACGTAACTCTTCGCGAATCCGTTCAAAAATAATTACATTGGCATCAATTGACATTCCAACGGTCAGGATGAGCGCTGCAATGCCGGGAAGGGTCAAAGTTGCTCCCAAAGCAGCAAGAATTGCTAAAATTAGAATGAGATTCCATACGAGAGCAAAATTTGCAATGAGACCTGACATTTTGTAGTACACCAACATAAAAATCAGCACGAGCGCAAGTCCAATTAACACTGAATTGGTTCCTTGCCGGACGGAATCGGCACCTAGAGATGGCCCAACAACACGTTCTTCAATAATGTTTACCGGTACCGGGAGTGCGCCGGCGCGAAGCACAATGGCAATATCTTTGGCTTCGTTCATATTTGCAAATCCTTCAATCCGCGTTCCGCCACCGGAAATTTTCTCTTGGATTGTTGGTGCCATGTGTACTTTTTTATCAAGCACAATAGCAACGCGCCGACCAACGTTCGATCCGGTAACCATTGCCCATTTTTTGGAACCGTCTGTATTCATATCAAGAATAACAATGGATTGACCCGACACCGTAGATGATTGTTGTCCAATAGTTGCATTCGCTTCTTCGACAACCCCTCCGGTAATTTCAGGATTACTTTCGAGGAGATAAAGTCTGTAAAATGTTTCGGGTGATCCTTCTTGCACTTGTGCACTAAGAGCTTCGTCTCCAAAAAGAAAGACACCGTTAACATTACGAAGGCGTTCTCTCACCTCTTCCATTTCGAGAATTTTCTTTATAGCATATACATTTTTTTCAGGAACCCCGACATCATTCCCAAGATTTCGCAGCAAAGATGAGAATGGGCGATCTTCGAATAACTGCCCATCTACGGTAACAGAATCACCTGCATTTACTTCTGTTTCTTCTTCACCGAATAGTTCGCTAACCGAAACTGCTTTGTCTTCACTGTCCGGCAATTTTTCGTCGGTCTTTTCAGTTTTCTCAGTCGATTCCTTTTCTGCTTCAATGTCTTGGTTATCAGCATTAGCAAAATCTTCATTCCCAAGAAGGACTTTATCTATTTGAAGCAAGACATCATTTACAACAACCGGGTCTTTTACAATAAAGAATTCCAGCAGCGCGGTACTTTGGAGTAGCGAACGAGCTCGTTGAGAATCTTGAATTCCGGCGAGCTCAACAATAATTCTACGATTGCCTTGTTTTTGAATCGTCGGTTCGGACACACCAAATTGGTCTACGCGATTCCGGATAATTTCCAAAACACGGTTTACAGCATCGTCGGCCTGGTTCCTGAGTGCAGCCATAATTTCATCATCATTCGCTCCCAGTTCATGATAATATCTTAAAAGTCGAAGTCCGTTTTTACTTGCTATTTGTTCGAAATGAGTGAAAAAATCCAGTTCGGTTTGATCTGCTAAATCTATCTTAACAACTTCAAGTACCTTATTAAATCGTTGGTCTTTGCTTAACGCAAGATTATCCAATAGGGTAGGAAGATCTACTTCAAGGACAATGTAAATCCCGCCTTTTAAATCGAGCCCTTGTTTCAGTGAGCCCTTTTCAATATCGGCGAGTTCCCCTTTTACTCTTAGAGAATCTTTCTCATCCATAGAAAGGGATTGATACTGATAGGTTGGTATTAAGGCATACACCGCCCAAGCGAGTACGAGGGCGATAACGATGTATCGTGGTGTTAAGTTTTTTCGCATTTAATTATTTTTTTAATTTAGGTTACAGAAAAGCCTACGAATATAGCGCACCTATAAAAGAGGTGTCAAATTCTATTTCAAATAATAGTCAGGACTTAATTTACTCAACAACCTTCAACTTTCGCCCAACTTTAATAAAAGCCGCCACCGCTTTGTCGAGGTGTTTCTTTTCCATTGCGGCGGAAATTTGTATGCGAATCCGTGCTTCACCTTTTGGAACTACGGGAAAGAAAAACCCGATTACATAAATGCCTTCTTCTAAAAGCGTAGCCGCCATTTTTTGAGAAAGGACTGCATCGTAAAGCATAACCGGTACGATAGGATGTGTTCCCGGTTTAATATCGAAACCGGCATCGGACATTTTTTCTCTGAAGTAAAGCGTATTTTCTTCCAGTTTGTCTCGCAATTTTGTTGTTGATGAAAGCATTTCAAATACCTTTATACTGGCAGCAACAATTGCCGGTGCGACAGTGTTTGAAAATAAATATGGTCGCGAGCGCTGACGAAGTAAATCAATAATTTCCTGGCGACCGGTAGTAAATCCGCCAGAAGCGCCGCCCAGTGCTTTCCCAAGCGTGGATGTAAAAATATCAATTTTATTCATAACATCGCGATGCTCTGCAGATCCGCGACCTGTTTTTCCGATAAATCCTGTTGCGTGCGAATCATCTACCATGACCATAGCATTATACTTTTCAGCGAGTGCCGTAATTTCATCTAACTTGGCGATAAAGCCATCCATTGAAAAAACGCCGTCTGTGGCAATCATTTTAATGCGTGATCCGTCAGCTTCTTTGAGTTTGGATTCCAAATCTTCCATATCGCTGTTGGCATACCGAAACCGTTGGGCTTTGCAAAGCCGTATTCCATCAATGATCGAGGCATGGTTTAACGCGTCAGAAATAACTGCATCTTCCGGCCCGAGAAGCGTTTCGAATAATCCGCCGTTTGCATCAAAGCATGAGGTATAAAGAATCGTATCATCAGTTCTGAAAAATTCAGAAATCTTTCGTTCGAGATCTTTATGAATTTCCTGAGTTCCGCAAATGAAACGAACGGACGACATTCCAAATCCGTATTTTTCTAGCGCTACCGCGGCGGAAGCTTTTACGTCCGGGTGATCGGAAAGTCCGAGATAATTGTTAGCGCAAAAATTGAGAACTTTTTTTCCTTCTATTGTTTGTATAGACACGCCCTGTGGCGTGGTGATTGTGCGCTCGGTTTTAAATAATCCCTCATGTTCGATTTGTCTGAGGATATCGGTGTAAATCTGTTTTGAATTACCCATATGTGATTTAGCCACGAAGTTCGCTAAGAATCGCTAAGTAAGTTTGTATATTTAGAATTTGAAAATACGGTTTTACCTTCGTGAAATTTGGTGCACTTAGCGGCAAAAGTTTTACCATTCCAGGATGACCTTTCCGCAATCGCCATCTTCAATTGTTTTGAATGCGTCTTCAAAATCTACTGCCGGAAATCTATGTGTAATAACTGGTGAAACATCCAATCCCCCGCGAAGTAATTGCGCCATTTTATACCATGTTTCAAACATTTCACGGCCGTAGATCCCTTTAATAATCAAGCCTTTGAAAATAATATCATCCCAGTTGACGGTTGTATCTTCCGGGAAAATTCCCAACACTGCAATTTTGCCGCCATGGTACATCGTGCGGATCATATCTTGTAAAGCGTTCTGATTCCCGGACATTTCCAGGCCGACGTCAAATCCATTGGCAATTTTCAAATCAGGGAAAGAATCTTCGATAGTCTCATTCTTTACATTAATGACTTTATCTGCGCCCATTGATTTTGCCAGATTCAAGCGAGTTTCATTTACATCCGTAACGACTACATTTCGTGCACCAATTTTTTTGCAGATTGCGGCTGCCATGCAACCAATCGGTCCGGCACCTGTAATGAGTACATCTTCCGCAACCATCGTAAATGACAGAGCACAGTGCACAGCATTTCCAAGTGGATCAAAAATGGAAGCGATTTCCGGTTCAATATCTTTATGAACCGGCCAAACATTTCCTTCCGGCATAACCATGAATTCCGCAAAGGCACCGGCTCTGTGGATTCCAATCCCAATTGTTTTATGACAAAGATGGCGCTGTCCGGCAAGGCAATTTCGGCAGGTACCACAGGTGATGTGTCCTTCACCGGAAACAATATCACCTTTTTTGTAATGGGTAACGCCCGGACCAAAATCAGCTACTTCACCGACGAATTCATGCCCTATAATTAAGGGCGGACTGATGGCGTTTTGAGCCCAATTGTCCCATTGATAAATATGTAAATCTGTTCCACAGATCGCTGTCTTATGGATCTTAATCAGAACGTCATTGGTTCCAAGCTCTGGCTCGGGAACATCGGTAAGTTCCAATCCCGGGCCGGTATTTTGTTTTACAATAGCTTTCATGATAGCGGAAAATAACAGTTTGGAATACGGACAACAAAATATATTTGTTTCCGCACCTCACCTTGTTTCCGCAGGGACACTCACCTAAATTCACCGGATCATTTATAGGAAGAAACGATATAAAGATCCAATATGGGACAAATCATAGCATTCACAAATCAAAAAGGAGGTGTGGGCAAAACCACCTCTGCCGTAAATCTTGCGGTTAGCCTTGCCGTGTCGGAAGTTAAAACTCTTCTCATTGATATGGATCCGCAAGCGAATGCAACTACCGGACTTTCCGAAATGACTACTCCGTCGGCATATACCATTTACGATGCGCTGATTCGCGGGCAGAATATTGAAGATGCAATATCAGAAACACAGTTAGAAAATTTCCATGTGGTAAGCTCTACTCATGATTTAGTGGGAGCGGAGGTAGAACTTGTAAGTGTCATCGCTAGGGAATATCAGCTGGAAAAAATCTTGAAAAAAATTCGCAAAGCATACGATTTTATTTTGATCGATTGTCCGCCTTCACTTGGGTTGCTCACCATTAATACACTGACGGCGGCAGATTCGCTGATTATTCCCATTCAATGCGAATATTATGCGCTTGAAGGGCTTGGGCAATTATTGAATACAGTGCGGTTGGTGCAACAGCATCTTAATACCGACCTTGAAATTGAAGGCGTTCTTTTAACCATGTATGATAAACGGTTAAATTTGAGCAAACAGGTAGCAGATGAAGTCCGAGAATATTTTGGAGATAAATTGTTCAAGACAACGATTCATCGTAACGTCCGTCTTGGTGAAGCGCCGAGTTTTGGAAAACCAGCTTTGCTTTATGATGCAAATTCGGTCGGCGCTCAAGATTACATTCAACTTGCAGAGGAGATGTTAGAACGTGGCAACTAAACGACTGGGACGCGGTCTCGAAGCACTCATTCGTCCAAAGGAAGATGCCCAACTTGCAGCGCCGGGTACCAATCGGATTCCGATCAAAGATATCGCGCTTAATCCCCATCAGCCCAGAAAAACATTTGATGCCGACAGCCTTGAAGAACTCACCGCATCCATAAAAGAAAAGGGAGTGATTACTCCGGTAACGGTTCGAGAAGATGATGGCAAATGGATTCTTGTTGCAGGCGAACGCAGATTAAGGGCTTCTAAAAAAGCAGGATTACAAACGATTCCCGCCTACGTGATCGAAGTGACATCAGAAGCAGAAATGATGGAAGTTGCCCTCATCGAAAACATTCAGCGCGAAAATTTGAATTCCATTGAAGAAGCAGAAGCCTACGCCGTTCTCCAAAGTCAATTTGGGCTTTCTCAGGAAAACATTGCAAAGGCGGTTGGAAAAAAACGAGTTACAATAACAAACTCACTTCGCTTATTGAAGTTGCCCACCGAAATCCGAAAAAGCCTGCAAGCCGGAGACATTTCTGCAGGACACGGACGTGCTATTTTATCTAAAAAAACTCCTGCAGAAATGGGTAGTCTTTGGAAACGAATTATCAAAGAAGAATTAAGCGTTCGAGCTGCCGAAACACTTTCCAAAGATAAGGCGCCACCAAAAAAATCGAAAAAATCAAAGCAAAATATCGAACCTTCTGTGAAGCAATTGGAGGATGAACTCGTTACCATTTTAGGCACCAAAGTAAAACTGAAACATAAAGGGAATCAGGGCGGAACCATTGTAGTGGATTATTATTCGAATAGCGACTTAGAAAGAATTCTGGACCTGTTTCGTTCTATAGATTAGGCTCGGCTCGTGAAGCCTTCTAAATATACATTTATGGTAATTCCCGATGGCGAAGGGAAACAAAGAACGACAACTTTTTCCAGTGGGATAACTAAAGTCATCTTCTGGACTTTGTTAATGGGCACTGTTGGGTCTGCCATTGCATTGATTTATTCTATTCCACGTGCTCGAGATTACCAAAACCTGTCCGAGCGTTACGAAAAAATACTTGGAGAGCGGGAAGCAATCCTAACCCTTGCGAAAGATTTAGACAAAATTCGCCAAATGGAAAATGTTGTTCGCCAAGGGCTTGGTTTAGAAGTCAATTCAGTTTTGGGGGATTCTGTTACCATGGAAGATATAGTATGGATCAAAATGGAATCTCCTCATATGCCAAAGGTCTTACCGATCAAAGGACTGGTTACCCAAGGATTATATATAGACTCAAGAAAAAAGGAAAAAAATCATTACGGCATTGATATAGCCGTAAAAAAAGGTGAACCTATTTTAGCGGTTGCTGCCGGTCGGGTGGTGTTTTCCGGTTGGTCCGATGAGTTTGGAAATCTTATTATTTTGTATCATGGAGATGGATATTTGACTTTTTACGGTCATAACAGTGCAAATTTGGTTCTGGCAAGCACACGTGTGAAACAGGGAGAAATCATTGCTCATTCGGGTAACACAGGTCTATCTTCCGGTCCACATTTACATTTTGAGGTATGGAAAGACCAAGAACCGGTGAACCCGATTTTGTTTTTTCCTGAATACGGGGAAGAATCCCTAAGCGGAGATAAAGATGGCTAAAGATAAAATGAAAAATATAGATACCATGATTGGTGCCGATGCTACGGTGGAAGGTACATTGCGTCTGCAGGGCGGGATCGTGATATATGGAAAAGTAAACGGAAATATCGAAACAGATGGTCCCTGCCGCATTGCAAAAGGGGGAAGCGTTGTTGGCGAAATTCGTGCAAGTGAGGCTCACATCGGAGGAAGAGTGGAAGGTAATGTGATTGCAGAAGGTCGTGCTGTCTTGGGTAACGGCGCAGAATTAATTGGTGATTTGGTTTATTCTAGTCTTGTCATTGAAGAAGGCGCCCAATTTGAAGGCCGTTGTGGAATTCTGCGCGAAAATGACTCTGTTCAGCCAACCCAAGAAGAAACTGCTCCGGAATTTCCTTCAGCAGAACACGAAGAATGACCGAAAAACCCTCGCGTAATTTTTCTCGGGGACTCTCCGCATTTCAAAAATATGTTTCTGAATCAGGCCCGGCAGCCGGTGCATCTTACACGTTATTGGGGTCGGTATTATTCTTCATGCTTTTAGGTTATTTTATTGATTCTAAATATGACTCCGAACCAGCTGGTGTATTAATTGGATTAAGCATTGGGTTAATCGCAGGTTTTTACCATCTTGCTAAAACCATTTGGGGTGATAAATCTTGAAACTGTTTTATTATGGAGTAATAGCTTCTATTGGTGTGGCAGGTTTGGCTGGCTGGCTGTTCCCCGAATTCCGAAGCGAAATTATTTTTGGTTGGCTAGGTCCTACGATTGGAGGTGTAGGATCAACTTTTATGTTAAATCGAGCAGCAAAAATTGACGCACGTGCCATCACGAAATCACTTCAAATTGGGTTTATGGTAAAACTGGCTTATTTCGGAGTGTATATTTTATTGGTATTCCAACTTTATGCTTTTGAACCGTTTCCTTTCGTGTGTAGTTTTGCTGGCTTTTTCATAACGATTTATGGTCTTGAAGCAGTCATTATAAAAAACCTAACTAAGTAGGTTAGGTCATTAATAAAACCCAATTAGAGTTGTAGTTATATGAGTTCAACAGATGCCGGAAGTGTAATGAATCAGGTGGGCGATAATATCATCCACCATGTTTCAAATTCAGATATTTCCCACCCGCTTATTCATTTGCCATCTATATATGGTATAGATTTTTCTGTTACAAAACATGTTCTAATGCTATGGGTGGTTGCGGTACTGGCGTCGGTTGCAATTATTGTTCCTGTCCGTAAATATCTGGGGTCTAATCGTCCTATTCCGAAAGGATGGATGAATATGCTTGAAGCCATTGTTCAATTTATACGCGATAGTCTTGTCAAGCCGAATGTTGGATCCAAATGGGTCATGACTTGGGCGCCTTTAATTCTAACATTTTTCTTTTTCATTTTGTTCGCGAACGGAATCGGAATGTTCCCGATATTTGAAATGCTTGGTTTGGTAAATCGTTTTGTGCTCGGTGTGCCTGCAAGTGATAGCCATAATTACATCAATAGTCTTTTGCACGGAGGTTCAACGGTCACCGGGAATTTTAATGTTACCGCCGCTTTGGCAACCATTACTTTTTTAACAATTATGGTTGCCGGAACAAAAGCACATGGATTTATTAATCATTGGAAAAATTTGGTACCGCATGGCTTAGCATGGCCCGTGTACATTATTCTCATTCCCATCGAATTGATCGGTTTGTTTGTAAAACCATTTGCACTTACTATGCGATTGGCAGCAAACATGACGGGTGGTCACATTGCAATTTTAGCCATTCTATCGTTTATGGCTATTTTTGGGGATTTATTCCAAAGCGTAATGATTGGCGTTGGCATGGCAGTAGTTTCTGTCCCAATGGCCGCCGCAATCAATGGACTCGAGATTATTGTTGTGTTGGTACAAGCTTATGTGTTCACACTATTGTCTGCTGTATTTATTGGCATGGCAATTAATGTTCATCATTAATCACTAGTTAAGGAGAAACAAAAGATGGAAGTACTACATTACTTTGGAGCTGCTCTCGGATTGGGAGCGATTGTTATAGGCGCCGGGCTTGGTATTGGACGGCTTGCAGCTGCTGCGGCAGAAGGAATTGCTCGTCAGCCGGAGGCTGCTGATAAAATCACAGGCGCGGTAAATCTACCTCTGTTCCTGCTCGAAGGTGTGGCAATTTTGGGTGAAGTGTTTGCCCTATTGATTGTCCTCATGAAATAATAGAAACCGGAACCATTTATGGATAATCCATTAGTTCAGCTTGATCCGGGTCTGTTTATTTGGACCATCCTGACTTTTCTGATGCTTTTTGGTATTTTGGCAAAATTTGCCTGGAAGCCATTACTGCAATATCTTGAAGAAAGGGAAGGAACCATCCGCAAATCACTGGATGATGCCGAAAAAGCAAAAGAAGAACTCGAAAGGCTAACATCGGAAGGAGACGCGATTGTTGCTAAGGCAAGATCCGAAGCGCAATCGATCATCGCCGAAGGGAAGAACGCCGCTCAAAACATCAAAGATGAAACCATCCGAGATGCTAAAGAGCAGGCTTCCAAACTGCTGAGTAAGGCAGAGGAGAATATTCGCACAGAAAAGGACAAAGCGATCAGCGAAATCAAAAATGAAGTTGCTGACCTTTCCATTTCTGTAGCTGAAAAGCTAATCAGAAAAAATCTCAGCGCCGAAGAAAACCGCACGCTGATTGATGAATCCCTGAAGGAAGTCAAACAGTTCAATGCGTAATACAAAAGGACGATTCATGGCAAGAAGTCTATTGGCTGTCGCCAAACAAGTGGATGCCGTAGAAAATGTATTACATTCATTGAATTGGATGGAATCTTTGCTCAAAACAGATGCCAGATTTCGAGCCTTCCTTCAGTCTAAAAAGATTGATTCTGATCAAAAGAAAGAAGTCATTCGAAATAGTTTATCCGGACAATGTCACGAAATTGTTATTGAATTTCTTGTAATCACTGTTGAAAACCGTACACTGCAAACAATCAGAGACGTATGCATTGCTTATCAAAACTTGGCAAAAGAAGAACTCGGCATTGTATCCGTCCGCGCTGAAGTCGCAGAAGCCGTGAACGAATCTGAAACGGTTTTGCTGAAATCACGGTTGGATACAATCTTAGGAAAAAATTCAGATCTTACGATTGACGTAAACCCGGACTTGATTGGTGGAATAAAACTTCGCGTAGAAAACACATATTTAGACGCTTCACTTCAGCAGCAGTTGAAGAGAATGCGGGACACAATTGTAACATCCTAATACAAAAGGGAACCCATGGAAATTAAAACAGACAGTATAGCAGAATTGCTGAAAGAACAAATTTCACAATTTGACGTCTCATTTGATGTGGCGGAAGTAGGAGAAGTCATCGAAATTGGCGATGGCGTTGCCCGTGTGAGCGGTTTAGAAAATGTGATGAGTTCAGAACTTGTAGAATTGCCGAACGATGTGTATGGTATGGCTCTCAATCTGGAAAATGACAATGTTGGGCTTGTGCTATTTGGCGATAGCCACCTCGTAAAAGAGGGTGACCTTGCAAAACGAACCGGTCAGGTAGTGGAGGTTCCGGTGGGTGATGCCATGCTGGGACGAGTTGTAAATCCGCTTGGTCAAGCCATTGATGGGAAAGCTGCCATTGAATCTGAGCATTCATTTCCGATTGAAAGGAAAGCGCTTGGCGTTATGGCACGGTCTCCGGTGAATGAACCGCTTCAAACTGGCATCAAAGCGATTGATAGTATGATTCCCATCGGTCGTGGACAGCGAGAATTAATTATCGGTGACCGGCAGACAGGGAAAACAGCAATTGCGATTGATGCAATTATTAATCAGAAATCCACGCATAAAACAGATAAACCGGTGTATTGCATTTATGTTGCGATCGGTCAGAAAGCATCAACTGTGGCATCTATTGTAAATGAGCTTGAAGCGAATGGTGCCATGGAATACACCACGGTTGTGGCGGCAAATGCTTCTGATCCTGCTCCAACGCAATATATCGCCCCCTATTCTGGATGCGCCATGGGAGAATATTATAGAGATAATGGAAAACATGCGCTCATCATATATGATGATTTGTCCAAGCAGGCCGTGGCTTATCGCCAAATGTCGTTGGTGCTCCGCCGTCCACCGGGACGTGAAGCATTCCCGGGCGATGTGTTTTATTTACATAGCCGTCTTTTAGAACGTGCTTCAAAATTAAATGAATCGCTTGGTGGCGGTTCGCTAACTGCGCTTCCCATTATCGAAACGCAGGAAGGTGATGTTGCGGCGTATATCCCAACCAACGTGATTTCGATTACAGATGGCCAAATTTATTTGGAAACAAATCTATTTAATTCCGGAATCCGCCCTGCGATTGATGTGGGTCTTTCGGTATCCCGTGTTGGTGGAAACGCACAGATTAAAGCTATGAAAAGTATTGCCGGAACCTTGAGGTTGGATCTTGCCCAGTACCGTGAATTAGAAGCATTTACAAAATTTGGCTCGGATCTTGATAAGGGAACGCTGGCACAACTGACCCGCGGTGAACGCATGGTAGAAATTCTAAAACAAAATCAATATGTACCGATGATTGTTGAAAATCAAATCGCTATTATTTTCGCTGGGACCAAAGGGCATTTGGATAGTTTGGATATTTCACAAGTTGCTGACTTTGAAAAAGGATTGTTGGATTATCTTGAAGCAAATGCTTCGGATGTTATAAGTGCAATTAATTCTGAAGGTATTATCAGCGAAGAAACCGCCGAAAAACTTGAAAAATCCATCGCAGATTTCAAACAAGGGTTTACTGCTTAATACATGGCAAATCTGAAGGATATTCGGGATCGAATTAAATCGGTCAAGAGCATTCAAAAAGTGACCAAAGCAATGAAGATGGTTGCTGCCGCCAAGATGCGCCGTGCACAAGAACGCATGGAACAGGCCCGCCCGTACAGCCGTCGTCTGAAAGAAGTTATTCATCATCTTCTTCCTGAAGTAGATCGGGATTTACTTCCACTACTTGACGTGCGGAAAGTCAAACGCGTTGCGTATGTTGTTGTCACATCAGACCGCGGATTTGCCGGTGCGTTTAATACAAATATCCTGAAAACGGCACAAGCGGAAATTGATGAAATCGGGAAAGAAAAGGTGGACATTTTTTGCATCGGAAAAAAAGCACGTGATCATTTTAAACGACGGGAATACACTATTATTGAAAGTCATCTAGATTTTTGGAATGAATTATCATTTTCTGATGCGATCAAAATTGGCGATGGAATTATCAACCATTTTACATCGGAGAAAGTGGATGAAATCCATGTTGTGTATGATATCTTTGTAAATGTGGCAACGCAGGAAACCATTTCAGAATTACTCCTTCCGCTGGGTTTTGATGGATCGGAAACCACATCGGAAGATCGATTGTATGAGCCTTCGAAAGATGTGCTGGTTACATCTCTTGTGCCTCGCCATTTAAATGTGCAGATGTGGAAATATCTTCTCGAATCTTATGCAAGTGAACAAGCAGCACGGATGCTTGCTATGGAAAATGCCACCACGAACGCGGAAGATATGATTAAAAACTTAACATTGGAATTCAACAAAGCCCGGCAGGCTTCTATCACAACGGAAATGCTCGAAATTGTGAGCGGTGCCGAAGCGCTGTCCGGATAAATAAGTAAGGAAATGATTATGTCAATGAATGGAAAAATTTCACAAGTAATGGGCGCAGTGGTTGATGTCGTGTTTGAAGATGGATATCTTCCAGAAATCTATAATGCGCTTAATGTGGATCGTGGAGACGAGGGAACATTGGTCTTGGAAGTTGCTCAGCATTTGGGTGATTCCGTTGTCCGAACCGTTGCGATGGATTCTACGGATGGATTGGTTCGTGGTAAAGAAGTGACGAACACGGGAGGTCCAATCACTGTGCCGGTTGGTCCTGAAACTTTAGGCAGACTTTTTGATGTTCTGGGAAACACCATTGATCAAAAAGAAGCATTTGAAGCGAAACAAAGAAATCCTATTCATCGCGCATCTCCAAAGCATGAAGATCTTACCACATCTTCGGAAATTCTTGTTACAGGAATTAAAGTGGTGGATTTGATGGAACCTTATACAAAAGGTGGAAAAACAGGACTGTTTGGTGGTGCAGGAGTTGGAAAAACTGTTTTAATTCAGGAACTCATTCGGAACATTGCTACTGAACATGGTGGCTATTCTGTATTTGCTGGTGTCGGGGAGCGGACTCGCGAAGGAAATGATTTATATAATGAAATGACTGAATCAGGCGTAATCAAAAAAACCACAATGGTTTTTGGGCAGATGAATGAACCGCCAGGTGCTCGTCTTCGAGTTGCTCTGAGTGGACTAGCTATGGCAGAATATTTCCGCGATGATGAAGGCAGGGACGTACTTCTCTTTATTGATAATATCTTCCGGTTTACACAAGCAGGTTCCGAAGTATCTGCACTGTTAGGACGCATGCCTTCTGCTGTTGGATATCAACCCACGCTTTCAACGGAAATGGGTGATCTTCAGGAACGAATTACTTCAACTAAAAAAGGGTCTATCACTTCTGTGCAGGCAGTGTATGTACCGGCCGATGATTTAACCGATCCGGCGCCTGCAACAGCATTTGCGCATTTGGATGCAACATCGGTGCTTGAGCGAAAAATTGCCGAACTTGGAATTTATCCTGCCGTGGATCCGCTGGCTTCTACATCCAGGATTTTAGATCCACGCGTCATCGGCGACCACCATTATCAAGTGGCGAGAAATGTGCAATCTGTATTGCAGAAGTATAAAGATTTGCAGGATATTATTGCCATTCTTGGAATGGATGAACTTTCTGATGATGATAAACTGGTAGTAGCACGTGCGCGGAAAATGCAGAAATTTATGAGCCAGCCGTTTTATGTGGCGGAACAGTTTACTGGAAAAGAAGGGCGCTATGTTTCGCTCGAAGATTCGGTGGCAGGGTTTGAAGCAATTCTCAATGGCGAAGTGGACGAGTTAAATGAAAATGCATTTTCTTATGTTGGGACCCTGGATGAAGCAATTGAAAATGGAAAAAAACAGGCCGCCTAAATGAAATCCTTTCCATTGGAAATTGTAACACCAACTCGCATGATTGAAGAAGGCGAAATTACCTATGTTCGTTGCCCTGGAATGGACGGGAAATTCGGAATTATGGCAAATCACCGAGAAGGAATCATCGCGTTGGGAATTGGCGAAGTAAAAGCGACAAAAGACGGAAAGGATGAATATTTTGCTATCAGCGGGGGATTCGCCGAGATTACCAAAGAGAAAGTTCAGATGCTTGTAGAAACGGTGGAGCGTTCAACAGAAATTGATACAGCTCGCGCCGATGCAGCGCTTCAACGGGCGAAAGATAGATTTGCTAAGGCGGAAGTGGATGAGGAACAAAATATAAAATCCCTCGAACGCGCCAAGAATCGTTTAAAAGTTTCTAACCATTAAATTCAAATTCGCTTTGAATGAAAACTGCTCGTAACTTTCGAGCAGTTTTTATTTACCACAGAGTCCGCAAATTCTGCAAAGAGAATCCTGTAGATTTCCTTTTATTATTTTCATAGCATCCTCAGTGCGTTCTTAACTTCTAAATCAATACACCGGATGATTAACACCCTGCATCTTAATCGGGTTTTGCTGTAATTTCTCCCATGATGGGTACTTTTTCTTATGCGGCATTTTTCACCGGAATACGATCCGCAGCCTTTTTCCTTTTAATTCTTCTCACCCAAACCTCCTGCCCTGATAATCCGGTAGAAACCGAAGACCATCCTCACCAGGCCGACTGTCCGAATGGCTTTCTTCCCTGTGAAAGTGACAGCACTATTTGCTGTGAAGTGATCTGCCCTCCGGGGACACTTTTAGGCGGGCAGGATTCTACCGAATGCATTCCAGTAGAATGTCCACAGTATTATCATCTTTGCGGACCGGACTCTACCGACTGCTGTTTGGAAACCACCAGTCATGATTTTATTTGGGAAGTAGATACCATTTTTACGGGATTTACAAATTACGCAAACGATGTAGCAATTATAGATGATACCACCATTTGGGTTGTAGGAGAATTTGAATTAGACGATCCTGAAGATACACTTACGAGTTTTGAGGAACGGTTTAATATTATTAAATGGGATGGGAATAAATGGGACTTGAGTAGAGCAACTTTACCTGAGTGGTTGTCTATACCGAGGCTAAGTAGTATTTATTCACTAAACAATACTGACACATGGGTTGGAGGCTATGGGCCAATGCATTGGAATGGAAATGAATGGCAAGCATTTGGACCGGATATTTGGCCTACATTTAATAATTCGGGAAGATGTATAGCCATTTGGGGCAGTAGTTCAGATGATGTCTTTTTTGGGAGCGTTGATGGTCAGATAAATCACTGGGACGGGACAGGATTTGAGCGGATGGATACGCCGACGGAAGTCCAAATAACAGATATATGGGGTAATTCAGCAGATAATGTTTGGAGTGCCGGCTGGTCAATACATACAGGTGCGAGTATTGCTATACACTATGATGGAAACACTTGGGAAACAAAATATTATTATTCGCCGGGTGACTTGTTCAGAGAAGACAGTATTTCACATCAAGTATATTCAATGATACCATTTGATGATGGTAATATATCTGTACTAAGCCTTTATGGTATCTATACAACGACTCTAGAAACAATACCTACTGCATCATCCTTCACATCAAATTATTGGTGGAGATTTCCGTTTCAAATGCGGGGTAATCATAAAAACGATTTATATATTAGCGGTCAAAGCTCTTTAATAGCCCATTACAATGGACATACAGTCATGGAATATCCAATCCCCGGAGATTATAATTTTAATGGGTTAAGTGTTATGAACGAGCAAGTTGTCGCAACAGGAACAAAAAATAATGTTTCTATCATTGTGAGGAAAAAATAAAAAAAGAGAGATTAAAATGAAGATAAGCAACATGATGATGTTTTTATTTATATCGTATGTTTCCGGACATTCAAGTGAAATATTTTTTGACACAATCAATTATGGTGATGGTAACGGAATAATAACTATTACTGCAACAGCTGTTGGACAAGTTTATTGGAATGATGGTCTTCCGACTGAAGATTACAATGAAAGATCAATTAATATTTATGCTGATGGAAATGTTTATCCCGGATTTGATCTTTTAGATTTTAATTCAGGCATACCCGGTGAGCCAGATCGTACATTGGGTATGGGATTATATAAAATACAAACGGGTATAGATTTTTTTTATTGGGACACACGTGATTGTAACCTGTTTGATAATGTGCCTGAAGGTATTGTTCATTGTAGTCCGGATATAAAGGTAGTTATTGATTGTTATGATCAGAACCTGTATCAATATGATTATGGTCCTTCTGGCGAGGCTGGAATGGATTTTAGCGGTGACACAATACCTGTTTGGTGGTTGGACTCTGATAATAACAACCCTAATTATCATCCTTACCATTGTTGGGATGAAACAAGATTAGTCTTAACTAATAAATATGATGATGATAATGCAGGTGGTTTATTGGGAACAGATTTATCAGGTATCGTTATCCCCTCAGGTGATTTTGACTATGTACCAAAATTGGAAGAAAGGACAATTTTAACTGGAATAAGTATACAATATCAAAGTACCGATATATATCATAATAATTGGAATTTGGAAATGTCAAACAAATCAACGGAAATGATATATACTCCAAATAATACTGTAGAAATTGTTGCGAATTTTAAGGAAAAAATCAACTCAACGCTTACCACTTCAACTTCGGACATTCCCATCTCCATCCAAGACCCGTGGTATGTGGATAGCAACGGTAATCAACTGAATACTTTCCATGAACTAAACGATACAGAAAACCCCGGCGGTAGTTATGATGTGTTTAAAAATGAAGGAGAAGAAATAAATCCAGAAACATGGGAATACGCTTTAACAGTACCTTTTGAAGAAACAGCCATAAACGGTAATCCCTACCTTTTTTCTGGCTGGATTTCTGCAGACAATACGCTTGAACCTTATCCAAATGATGAGGAAAACATTTTAAAAAGGAAGGTTTTGTTTAGAGGTGACTCTCCGCAAGTAACCGCACACTATTTAAACCTCAATGCTATGGAAGGTATAATTGCAAGAGACTTTATACTCGGTGGTGAATTATTCATTTCGGGTAATTTAGTATTACTGCCAGGAGTCTCATTAATTTTACTACCTGAAACAATAGTTTCTTTTTTTCCGGAAGCGTCATTAGATATCCAAGGTACACTTATTTCAGATGGAACAGACGGCTCTATTTCTTTTGACCTGAACGGAAGCAATATCCTTGTTTCGGGTGAAGCAGCGTTTGTTAACACGTCTTTTACTGGTGGCACTCTTACATACGAAGGTGAGAACAGTTCCGGCTCGGTTTATGCGAGCAGTTTTTCAGATGCTTCTCTTGTCATTAACGAAGGCGCTTTCACTGATGTAAGGAATACGTCCTTCACAGGCGGTGATGTTGGTCTTATGACGAGCGGAATAAATACATCCCCTGAGATAACAAACTGTACTTTTACCGATCTTGATATTGTAATTAGAGCCAACTACCATTCTTCTCCCATCATCAGGTACTCAACCATTGCAAACTCTGGCGTTGGTCTTGAAGCAATGTATTCATCGGTACCAAACCTTACCAACGGTATCAGTGTAATGAGGTCCTGTAATACCACCAATAATGTGATAAAAGGCTGTCAAGTTGCAGTACATACCTGGCATATGTCTTCCCCCAATCTTGGTCATGGTCCCTACAGACTCAGACCCTGGCTTGATGTTTCATACGATTTATTGGGTTACAACTCTATTTACAGTAATGAGGTTCAATTCCATAATCAGGGAAGTACCATTTACGCCATTGGAAACAACTGGTCTTTACAATCCTGTTCTTTTACCGGTCCGTTTGGTTTTGATGAAGAATCAGCCCCAAATGTAATTTGGTCCCCGGTCTTGGCAGAACTGGTTCCTTCACCAGAGATTGCCAATATTGAAGAGCTGTATCACAAAGCTTCCAAACTTGAGGCCATAGGCGAGTTTGAAACGGCACTGGAACTATATTCCCAGGTTGTAACGGCAGTCCCGAATGAAAAGCCCGGAGAACTTTCCCTGTATGGATTGGCACGCTGTTACAAGGCACTTGGTCAGGAAGAAGCCATGATACAATCACTTGTTTCTATTTCAGAACAATTTGAAGGAACCGGTGTCCATAAACACGCTCACTCACTCTTATCATCTCATAAGATCAAAGACGGTGAACTACCAATGCTTTTAGAAGCAGAAGGTCACATTCATACCATTCGCACGGAATACCCGAATCATGAGATGGAGCCCAAACTCTTGTATGAAGAATTTTTGATTGCAAATAAACGCGGCGATGGTCCTTTAGGCAGAACCGTTGCAGGAAGTGATGTATCTCTTAGTGCCAAAGAAGTTTACCGTAAACTTGAGAGAAACCATCCAGACTCGCCGTTTACCTTTCTGGCTGGTTTAGAGTCAGCAAGCAGTAAAAAGACAAAAACCACCGCAGCCGTTCCAACATCATTTACCCTGTATCCCGCCTACCCGAACCCCTTTAATCCAACCACCACCATCCGGTTTGATATTGGCGTAGGGGCGAGACATGTCTCGCCACTACAATTGCGGATTTACGATATCACCGGCCGGCTGGTGGAAACCCTTCTAAACGAACCGATTGCACCCGGAACACATGAAATCATATGGAATGCAGAATCATCATCCACCGGTGTTTATTTTATCGTCCTCACATCCGGAAAGGAACAACAAGTGCAGAAAATTGTGTTGGTGAAATAGAAGGACACTCGTCCCTCAAATTCGCAATTTCTAAAGCTTTTTTATTACTATTATAATTATTATGGATCATGAATTCTGACAAGAAAGCTCTCATAGTTACAGCACTTAAATCAGAGGCAAAACCGTTGATTGAGTATTACGGTCTGAAATTTGAGACGGAAACACAATTTCGGGTTTACCATAAAGATTACATCACACTTCTCATTTGCGGGCTCGGGAAACAAAAAGCATCCGAATCGGTAACGGAATTTCTGAGAATTTATCCGGAAGATTATTTGCTGGTCAATGTAGGCATTGCAGGCGGAAATCCCAAAACAAGCAAGATTGGTGAAATGTATGTGATTCATAAAATTACAGACAAAAATTCCAAACGTGAGTGGTTTCCGGACATCCTGCTGAAGCACGGTTTGAAGACTTCAGAATTAACTACTGTGGAAAATGCGGTCACGGACGGTTACGGTGAATATGAAAATCTGGTGGACATGGAAGCATCCGCGCTGTTTGAAGCTGGAATAAAATGCATCCCGGCGCATAGAATGGTGTTCCTGAAAATAGTATCGGACGCGATGGAAGCGTCTGAATTCAGCGCAATAAATGTGGATTTACTAGTTCGAAAAAATATATCGGAAATAGCCCGGGTTATTCAATTGTGTTTAAAATCTAATATTTGAGTTTAACTGCCTGACTCATCGGGCGATTCTTCTGATTCTTTCGATTCCTGATTCACAAAATCCTTTACTGTTTCTACGACTTTGGGTGCAAGGTCCAACAGTTTTGATGTAACGCTGTCTTTTTCGCCAATGGTCAATAACCGAGCGCCATCCGGGCCGATGATCACAAACCCAACCGGCTCGATAGACCATCCTCCACCAACACCTTGTCCGGCATCAGTTTCTTTACTTTCACCGCCTCCTCCGCCGAATCCGAATGTCACCTTGGAAACCGGAATAACTGTATGATCTCCGGCTTCAATTGGGTCACCGACTACAGTGCGCGTAAGCATTAAATCTTGAATTTCATTCAATGTATTTTTTATGAGGTTTGTAATGTCCATGATTTATCCTTTCTGAAAGCTAAAATTAAAATAAGTCTTAGTGAGATTCCACACTAATAGTACAGGTATAAGCTTGAAGCAAATGGAACCGGTCAAATCTGTATCAAGTTGATGGGTAAAAATCGGTCGAATATTAAAATTGAATCGAGAAGAGACAATGGATCCATTCAATGCCTGAAGTCCGCCAAATACGATTCCGGTATGCGCAGAATTTTTAAACCCCAGTTTTCCGGTTAAATCAAATTGGTTCCATTGTAGTGACTTTATCGCCGGTTTCATATATTTTATTGAAAGAAATTTCTTTCTTTTCGTTGTATCATCGAGTTTAGTTTGAGTCCGCCTACTTTTTTTTATTGAAAACTGAAACCACGGATTTTGATAGGGGCCCAAAGAAATAATTTTTGAAGGCAAAACAGATAGACCGAATTGATTTGTGCCAAATTTTACGACGCCTTTTGTAGAAATAATAGTTTCTTTCAAAACCAAATTTCCATCCAAAGATATTTTCCATGGGAGAATAGAAATAAAGAATAATACGAACAGAAGTCCGCAAAAAATTTGAAGTAGTAAAAAGACAATACTCATTCAAAAAGCATATTGGTATGCGTTAGAAGTTCTTCTGCACGTTCTTGTGAAAGCAAGTTTTCCGGCATAGCATCCGGCAGAAGGGCAGGATCTGCATCAATCACAAATTGTAGGTCTTTTTCAAAAGATTCCCGGTCACCCGACTTGGTATGTAAGTACCGCGCTCGCAAAAGATATGTCTCGAAATAATTTGGCTCGGTTGCGATAGATTTGTTAAAATAATCAGTTGCGAAAGAAAGATCCACTCCCGGCAACCGTGCATAAAATGCTCCGAAAAATCGATTGGGGCCTCCAAAGAAATAATCCGAATTAGAAGCTATAATTTTATGCATTAGCACTTCAAGCGTTTCTCTGTACTGCAATCGCTCAATCACTTTTTTGTTTGCAAGAAATCGTCCCTTGTTTGCGCAATACCAGTACATTACCGGCACTGAATTTTCCGGTAAGGCAGACAATCCCGCAAACGATTTGACTATGGAATCACCTTGGGTTGAATCAAATACAGTCATATAATTTTTTGATGAAGTTATCCAAGTCCAAGTCGCATCAGCGCCTTCCTGAAAAAGAGCATCTTTCATAGCGGGATCTTCTTCTACATAATAACCAAGGAAATGACAAATGCGAGCAAAAAGAGCAACTGCATTTTGATCGTGCGGCGCTAGAGAAACGGCTTGTTTCAGCATGACATGCGCCAAGCGGGCATCCTTAAAACGAACCCGCTTTCCCCAATGTTTTTCTCCGCGCTCAACCAACTGTTGGACATTGTCAGAAATATTATCAGGTATTTCACTTACTCCAAATGAAGCACAGCTGGAAACGAATATCAAAATGATAAGGAAAAATGATGTAACTTTCGCAAGTGAAGAAACAGTTATTTTATCGCTTACACTTGATAGGTGTAATTTATTGTTCATTGACCGGAATTCATTGTTTAACAATCGGGAATTTCGCACGCAATACCTTATGGGTTCAAGGAATTGGATAAAGCCATTAAAATAAAAGGAATAGACCTTGCGTCACTCTTTGGTGCTGCAGATGCACATTTGCGTTTAATTGAAGATACATTTTCTGCTCAAATTATTGTTCGTGGTGAGGAGATTAAATTAAGCGGTGAAATTGAAGCGATCAACCAAATCCATGAAATATTTCATGAAATGATTCAAACACTAAATCGAAAAGGATCACTCACACAAAAGGATGTAAAAGGATTGGTGGATTTGGTGCGGGCGCACAATGGTCATGAAAAAACTACCCCGGATGATGTCATTCATTATGGAATAAAAGGGTCCATTTCACCGCGCACAGATGGACAAATCGCATATATGAAATCGTTCCGAGAAAATGATATCGTGGTGGCTGTTGGTCCAGCCGGAACAGGAAAAACATATCTTGCCGTTGCCGCGGCCGTCGCCGCTTTAGACAACCATGAAGTCAGCAGGATTGTATTATGCAGGCCGGCAGTTGAAGCAGGTGAAAATTTGGGATTTCTTCCCGGCGATCTAAAAGAAAAAGTAGATCCGTATTTAACACCGCTTTACGATTCGCTGGATGATATGCTACCCAAATCCCGATTGAACCCAATGTTAAATAACAACACGATTGAAGTCATCCCTTTAGCCTATATGCGAGGTCGCACCTTGAGTGATGCGTTCATGATTTTGGATGAAGCGCAAAATGCCACAACCATGCAAATGAAAATGTTTTTAACACGATTGGGCGTGAATTCAAAAGCGATTATTACAGGTGACGCAACACAGATTGATTTACCAAAACGAACCGAATCCGGGCTTTTGCAAATTATGGATATTATGCAAAATATAGATGGAATTGGATTTGCGAAACTCACTGAAATGGATGTGGTAAGGCATAAACTTGTGCGCGATATTATTAAAGCATACGATTCGAATGGTGGAAAATGACGAGCAATAATTCCACTCCGTTTTTTCTTTCAAAGGAATCTCTAGGGGTAGATTTGGATCAAACATTTGGCACCTTAGAAAAAAACATCACGGCGGATATTGCTGTAGTGGGTGGCGGTATCACCGGTGTTTTAATTTCATACTTTTTGGCAGAAGCCGGAATAAAAACTGTTTTGCTTGAAGGGCAAATTATTGGGAAAGCAGCAACCGGACGGAATACAGGATTTATATTAACCGGTACCGTTGAACATTATAGTCGTGTTAAAGAACTACTTGGAAAAGAAAAAGCAAAAAGATTGTGGAACCTGACACAAGAAAATCATGAAGTTTTGTTTGACATTATTTCAAACGAAAAAATTGCATGTGAATACAGAAAAAACGGAAGTTTAATTCTTGGAGTAAGCGAACAGGAAGGGAAAGAATTAAAAGCAACTTATACAGAATTAGTTTCTGATGGGTTTCACGTAGATTATTTGGATGAAGTTGCTTGCAGAGAACATTTGAATTCTAATCAATTTAACGGTGCAATTAGAATGCGAAATGATGGCGAAATTCAGCCGGTGAAATTTGTTCGGGATTTGGCGAATATTTTGAAAAATAATGGTATGCCCGTTTTTGAAAAAACGATGGTAAACCATATTTCAACTGATGAAACATCTGATTCTGTTCAGATTGAAACAGATAAAGGAACTGTGTCTTGTGCAATGGCGATTCTTGCAACCAATGCTTATTCCGCGAAACTTCAATCTCGCCTAAAAGATAAAATTGTTCCGGTGAAGGGTCAGGGGTTTGTGACGGATCCTTTTTCTGAAAAATTATTTGAAGAAGTGATTTACGCAAATTTTGGATATGAATATTGGCGACAACTTCAAGATGGCAGATTTATGGTTGGCGGATTTAGAGAAAATGCTCAAAATTCTGAGGAAAATGATTCCGAAAATGTTGATCTTGAATTGTTGCAGGGATTATATGATTACTTCACATCCTTATTCCCACAGGCAAAGTCGGTTAACATTTCCCACGCTTGGGCAGGAACAATGGGTTTTAGTCAGGATGGACTTCCGCTTTTGGGCGCAGTTCCGGGAAGCTCAAATGTATTTGTTTGTGGTGGCTATACAGGGCACGGCTTAGGATTTGCCGGATCGCTCGGAAAAATGGCAGCGGAAATGATGATTGAAGGCAAAACACCAAATAGTGATTTATTTTACACACAACGATTTGCAGCATAGGAAAAAAATATGAAAAATACCTTTAGAGATGTCTTTTTAGTAGCAGCTAAACGAACGCCTGTAGGCGCATTTCAGGGTAGTTTGTCTTCTGTATCTGCAACTACTTTGGGTTCGGAGGTGGTTAAAGCAATTTTAGAAGAAACAAAAATCTCACTCGACTCTGTTGATGAGGTGATTATGGGTTGTGTCCTTTCTGCCGGCCTTGGACAGGCACCGGCCCGTCAGGTTGCTTTACGATCGGGTCTCTCGAATTCTGTTGAATGCCTTACCATAAATAAAATGTGTGGATCCGGATTAAAAGCAGTTATGCTTGCGAGTCAGGCAATCAAAACCGAAGATGCAGACTTGATCATTGCCGGCGGAATGGAAAATATGACGCGGTCTCCGTATTTGATTCCAAAGGGAAGAGATGGGCTTCGTTTAGGTCACGGGAAAATTATTGATAGCATGATTGGAGATGGCCTGTGGGATGTATATAACGATAAGCACATGGGTAATTGTGCAGAAACTTGTGCTACAGATAGAAATTACGATCGAGAAGATCAGGATGCGTTTGCGATTGAATCATACACACGAGCGCAAAAAGCTCAGGCTGACGGATTATTTGACGAAGAAATGATTCCTGTTTCTGTCCCCCGCCGAAAAGGAGACGATATTATTGTGGAAGTAGATGACGAACCTAACCGTGCAAATTTTGATAAAATGAAATCACTCCGCCCTGCTTTTGATCGGGATGGAACTATTACCGCTGCCAATGCTTCCAAAATTAATGATGGCGCTGCAGCTGTTTTAGTTGCTTCGGAAAAAAAGGTGCAGGAATACCAATTAAAGCCAATGGCTAAAATAATCTCTCAAGCTTCCGCGGCTCATGATCCAGAATGGTTTACGACTGCTCCGAGTAAGGCAATTGCTAAGGCACTTTCTAAAGCAAATATCCAAGCAGATGATATTGATTTATGGGAGATAAACGAAGCATTTGCTCCTGTTGCTCTGGCAGCGATAGAAGATTTTAATTTAGACCGTGAAAAGGTAAATGTGCATGGCGGCGCGATTGCTTTGGGTCACCCAATTGGCGCAAGTGGCGCGAGAGTTTTGACCACTTTACTACATGCCATGGAAAACCGAAATGCTAACAGAGGACTTGCAACGTTGTGCATCGGCGGCGGCGAGGCTGTTGCCCTCATCGTGGAAAAAGTATTATGAATTTTGATTTAACAGAAGAACAATTATTGATTCAAAAAACCGCAAAGGAATTTGCGAAAGAACATCTCGAACCGGGTGTCATTGATCGAGATGAAACTTGTACGTTTCCGAAAGAACAAATCGCTTTAATGGCCGATCTTGGGTTTATGGGCATGATGGTTCCGGAAGAATATGGTGGCGCCGGTTTGGATGCCGTCAGCTATGTAGTTGCATTAGAAGAAATTGCTGCAATTGATGCATCGGCTTCCGTCATCATGTCTGTGAATAATTCTTTAGTCTCTCAGTTAATAATCCATTTTGGTTCGGATGATCAAAAGACCAAATATCTACCGGATATTGCCAATGCAACAACCTTAGGTGCTTTTAGCTTGAGCGAACCACAATCAGGATCGGATGCCGGAAATATGAGGACGTTCGCCGAGCGTAAAAATGGCAATTATATTTTAAACGGAACCAAAAATTGGGTTACAAATGGATTAAGTTCCGGGTTGGTAATTGTTATGGCGGTAACCGAAAAAAATGTGGGCAACAAAGGTATTTCTGCCTTTATTGTTGAAAAGGGAATTAATGGGTTTTCCACCGGAAAAAAGGAAGATAAAATGGGTATTCGGGGTTCAGACACATGTGAACTATATTTTGAAAATTGTGAAGTGCCTGCAGATTCCATCATTGGCAATGAAGGAGACGGTTTCAAAATTGCACTTGGCACATTGGATGGCGGGCGGGTTGGAATTGCAACCCAAGCTTTGGGTATTGCCAGGGCCGCAATGGAAAAATCTGTTGCCTATGCAAAGGAACGAAAACAATTCAAGAAACCAATTGCAGAATTTGGAGCAATCCAGAGTAAACTGGCTAGAATGGCAACGAATATCAATGCTGCTAGATTGCTCATTATGAATGCTGCTCATTTAAAAGATGAGCATAAACCATTTTCAAAGGAAGCGGCTATGGCAAAAGTATTTGCATCCCGAGTTTCTATGGAGGCTTCTACCGATTGTGTTCAAATTTTTGGAGGCTATGGTTACATGCGTGAGTATGGAGTAGAACGATTAATGCGGGATGCGAAAATAACCCAAATTTACGAGGGTACATCAGAAATCCAAGAAATGGTGATTGCGAGGTCTTTACTACATGAATAATATGAACCCATCTTCCGATATTAACTGGGATAGTCTCGGATTTGAATTTTTTCCAACTCGAAGTATGTTTCGGATGGATTCAAATGAATCCGGACAATGGAATAATGGAGGACTTATCCCGTTTGGCGAACTTTCTTTTTCTCCGGCATCGGGTGTATTGAATTATGGTCAAGGTGCTTTCGAAGGCACCAAGGCATTTCGTTCAGTGAAAGATAGAATAGTACTTTTTCGCCCGGATATGAATGCGGAAAGACTGGGTCAATCTGCAAAAAGGTTGGTGATGCCCAAAGTGGAAAAAATTGATTTCCTTAGTGCGGTAGAAATGGTTGTTCGAGATAATGCGGATTTCATTCCACCGTTGGGAAAGGGATCTCTTTATATCAGACCATTATTGTGGGGAACGGGACCTGTGCTTGGAGTTCGTCCTGCTCCAACCTATACATTTATAGTATTTGTAACACCGGTTGGATCTTATTTCAAAAATGGCGTAAAACCTCTCAAGTTAAAAATGACAAGAAATTTTCACCGAGCCGCTCCGCATGGAACCGGAAATGCCAAAGCTATCGGAAACTATGCAGCATCTCTGTTCCCGTTAAAGCTTGCAAAGGAAACAGGTTTTGACGAGGTATTGTATCTGCATGCTGCCGATGAAACACAACTGGAAGAAGTTGGATCTGCAAATGTTTTTATTGTGAAAGACAATGTGATTAAAACACCCAGATTATCAGGATCAATTTTGCCCGGTATTACCAGAAATTCCGTCATCCGAATTGCGAGAGATATTTTGAAATTGGAAGTAGAAGAAACAGAAATAACGATTAAGGACTTATTAGCGGCAGATGAGGCTTTTTGTACCGGAACTGCCGTAGTGGTCACTCCAATTGGCAACATTACCGTTGAAGAAGATGCGCATTCTATTTCCGGTGGTGGAGAAGGAAAAATCACAGCGCAATTAAGAAAAGAAATAGTAGGAATTCAGCGTGAAGAACGTGATGATCCGTTTTGCTGGGTTCACCCAGTAGATAAAGAATCCAATGACGAAAAGTGATAACTGATGCATCCCCGTCGTAAAGCTAGAGAGTGGGTTTTGCAAGGACTGTATTCTATGGCGATTTCTAAAGAAGATAAAGACAAGGTTTTGGCAGATATCCTTGCTCGAGGAAATCCTCAAAAAAAAATTCGATCTTTTGTAGAAAATTTGTTTACCACCTGCGTGGATAAACAAGAATGGTGCGAAGAACAGATCAAGTCGCACCTTCAAAATTGGGATATGGATCGAGTTGCGCTCTTAGATAAACTGGTTCTTATTATGGGAATTTGTGAGATTCATTTCATTGATGAAGTTCCTCCAAAAGTAGCAATTTCAGAAGCGATTGAGATTGCTAAAATATTTAGCACGGATGAAAGCGCATCTTTTGTGAATGGAATTTTAGATGCAGTGTATAAGAATACCAAAGCAGAAAAAACGGTATTGAATGAATCAGAAAGAGAATAACTCCTCATTTTGGGAAGAAAAATATTTGGATAATAGTCTTGGTTGGGATTTAGGAGGTCCTACACCAATATTTATTCAAATTTCTTCAGAATTTAACCCGGGAAAAATTTGTTTTGTAGGATGCGGGCGAGGTCATGATGCAATACGTTTTGCTCAAAAAGGGTTCGACGTTACAGCCGTTGATTTTGCACCATCAGCGATTCAAGCTGTAAATAACTTAGCAAAAAAATCAAATGTTATAGTTCATGCAGTTCAGGCCGATATATTTTCTTTAACACCTAAATACTCCGAAACGTTTGACTACATTATTGAGCAAACATGTTTTTGTGCTATGCATCCTAATTACCGGATCAATTATGAAACATTAGTGAAATCAATTTTAAAACCCGGAGGGCACTTGATTGGGCTTTGGTTTCCATTAGACAAAACCATTAATGAAGGTGGGCCTCCTTGGGGAACAAGTGTGGAAGAAGTAAAAACACTCTTTAATTCTGGTTGGAAAATAAAAAAGGAAGAATTTCCGGAACTATCAATTGAACGAAGAAAAGGCCGAGAAAAATTGATTATTTTCAAAAAAGAATAACAGCTTAACTTCTTTTTACACCATTAAATTTCAAACTAACTTTGAGGTCATGATTTCAAATTATAATATCGCAAACATCGCGGATAAATAATTCTATTTGCAAAGTATATTGACACTCAGAACCCATTAAATTAATTAGATGTTTCAGAATACCTTAAAGAAAATGTTCGGCACTCACTCTGATCGTGCCATCACGAAATTAAACCCTCTAGTTGAGGATATTAATCGCGTTGCGGAGTCGCTCCTTTCGAAAAGTGATGAAGAGTTGGTTGCGCGAACACGCGAATTTCAATCTGAATTTTCCGAGATTGAATCATCCATTCGCTCATCTATGGAAGAGAAAGCAGCAGATGATGTTCTGGAAGCAGTCCGGGAAGCGCAAAACATTAAATTAGAAGAAATTCTCCCAGAAGCCTTTGCGATGGTGAAAGATACTTGCCGAAGATTATGTGGTCAATCATGGAATGTGGTTGGGCTCGAAACCGATTGGCAAATGATTCCTTATGATGTTCAGCTGGCTGGCGCGTTGATTCTTAACAAAGGTTCTGTAGCGGAAATGAAAACAGGCGAAGGAAAAACTTTGGTTGCTACCATGCCTATTTACTTGAATGCGCTTAGCGGAAAAGGTGTGCATGTGATTACGGTGAACGACTATTTGGCACAGCGTGATGCAGAGTGGATGGGCGAAATATATAAACGGCTAGGACTTAGTGTTGGTTTTATTCTGAATTCCATGGACAATTCAAAACGTAGAGAAATGTATGGATGTGATGTAACCTACGGCACGAATAATGAATTTGGGTTTGATTATTTACGAGATAACATGGCCCTTCGTCCGGAAGACCAAGTACAACGAGGACATAATTTTGCAGTTGTAGATGAAGTAGATAGTGTTCTGATTGATGAAGCACGAACACCTTTAATTATTTCTGGCGCAGTAGATGCCCCCGTGGATAAAACGTTTACTGAACTTCGGCCGCTGGTGCAAAGTCTAGTGAAAAGACAGCAATCGCTTGTATCGTCTTTACTTTCAGAAGCAGAAGCTTTTATGAAAGTGGAAAAGGATGATGATGCAGGATATAAATTGCTTCAAGCAACTCGTGGAATGCCAAAGCATCGTCAATTGTTAAAAGTGTTTCAGGAACAGGGGACGAAAAAGCTTGCACACAACGCAGAATCTGAACTGCTTCGCGATAAAAAACTCCACGAAGCAGATGAAGATCTTTATTTCAGCATTGATGAAAAAACGCATGTTATTGATATTACGGATAAGGGTAGAGAAACGATTGCACCTGACAATCCCGAAGCGTTCGTAATCCCGGACCTTGGTGAATTACTTCATGAAATTGACGAGCAAGAAGATTTGTCTAGTTTAGAAAAAGACCAAGAAAAGGAAAAAGTACACCAACTTCATGCCGAACGCAGTGGAAAGATTCATAATATCACACAATTGTTGAGAGCATTCACAATGTATGAAAAAGATGTGGAGTATGTTGTGGATAGCGGTAAAGTGTTAATTGTAGATGAATTTACCGGAAGAGTACTTCCCGGCAGACGCTATAGCGATGGACTTCACCAAGCACTGGAAGCCAAAGAAAGTGTAACGGTGGAGCGTGAAACCCAAACGCTGGCAACTATTACGATTCAGAATTATTTTAGACAATATGGAAAACTCTCGGGCATGACGGGCACTGCTGTAACTGAAGCGGATGAATTTGGCAGCATTTATAAATTGGAAGTCATGGAAATTCCACCCAACAAAGAAATTATACGCGATGACCGGAATGATTACGTGTATAAAACAAAACGGGAAAAATTCAATGCGGTGATTGATGAAATTGAAGAGTGTAATAAACGGGGACAGCCTGTGCTTGTTGGAACCATTTCGGTGGAAGTTTCGGAATTGTTATCTCGAATGCTAAAAAGAAAAGGTGTCGTTCATAATGTTTTGAATGCCAAGCAGCATCGCAGCGAAGCGGAAATTGTAACATTGGCCGGACAAAAAAGCGCTGTGACAATTGCGACTAACATGGCCGGGCGAGGGACAGATATTAAATTGGACAAAGGAGTAATTGAACTTGGCGGTCTTCATATCATTGGTACGGAACGACATGAATCCAGACGGATTGATCTTCAGCTCAAAGGAAGATCCGGTCGACAGGGTGATCCCGGTTCATCACGGTTTTATCTGAGCTTAGAAGATGACCTTATGCGCTTATTTAATAGTGAACGGATTGCCAGCATCATGGACAAAATGGGCGTGGAAGAAGGAGAAGTTATTACGCATGGCATGGTAACACGCGCAATTGAAAATGCACAGAAAAAAGTGGAAGAGCGAAATTTCGGTATCCGAAAACATCTACTCGAATATGACGATGTTATGAACCAACAACGTCAAATTGTCTATAATATCCGTAATCAAGCACTGAACGGTGAAAATGTTAAAGAATTTATTCAAGATTTAATGGAAGATTTTATTGATAATGAGATAGACCGCCAGGAATCTGAAGATCCTTATGGTTGGGATTGGGAAGGATTAAAACAAAATTTGGCGTCTCATTTACTTGTTGACGTTGGTTTACAGAAAATTGAAACCAACAAAGGAACTACCATATCAGCAAATGATGTTCATGCTTTTGTTCTTGACAGAGCAAAGGACGTTTACACTGCAAGAGAATCCCTTATCCCGGAAGATGCTATGCGGGGCTTTGAACGGTTTGTGGTTTTAAGAACGATGGACGATAAATGGAAAGACCATCTTTATGCCATGGATCAAATTCGAGAAGGTATCAATTTGCGTGCGTACGGACAAAAAAACCCGTTGTTGGAATATAAATCGGAAGGTTTCGCGTTATTTTCTAACATGATGAATACTACAACAGCTGAAACTGTTCAACGCTTGTTTCGAACACAAATTAGAGGAATGGAGGGCGCTCCGGCTGTTCAGGAACCTCAATCTCGAAATGTTAGTTTGCAGCACGATGAATCAACCGGAATGGGGTTTTCAGCTCCACGCCAAACCGAACAACCCCGGCAGGGACAACCCAAGCAACCTGTTCATAACGATAAAAAAGTAGGCAGGAATGAAAAAATTAAAGTTGTCAGTCCAAGTGGAAAAGAAGAATGGATTAAACATAAAAAACTTCAGCAATATTTAAATAAAGGATACTCTAGAAGCGTATGAGCATTAAAGATAAAAAAAATAGATGGGGATTTTCGACGCGTGCGATCCACACCGGAAATAAAAGTGACGAACAAACGGGGTCCATTTCGCCACCAATTTATTTGACATCCACTTATAAACAGGATGCAGTTGGAAAAACTCGCGGTTTTGATTATTCCAGAGTTGGCAATCCAAGTCGGCAGCGTTTGGAAGAAAATTTGGCAGCGCTTGAAAGTGGTAAACATGGAATTACATTTGCCACGGGAATGGCAGCATCAACTGCTTTGTTTCAACTTTTTAATAAGGGTGACCATATTCTCATTTCCCGAAATACATACGGCGGGACTTATAGAATGAGCATGGAAGTTCTTCAGAGGCAGGGTATTGAATTTAGTTGGGTAGATACGAGGGACCCCGAACATGTTGCCACCCAAATAAAAGAAAACACAAAGTTGGTATTCGTTGAAACTCCTACGAACCCACTCTTAGAATTGTGTGATTTGGAAGCCATGTCGAACCTATGTAAAAGCAACGGGATTTTACTTAGTGTGGATAATACGTTTATGAGTCCCTATGGTCAGCGTCCATTAGAATTTGGCGTGGATATTGTTATGCATAGCACCACGAAATCTTTAGCAGGACATTCCGACGTATTAGGAGGTGCGCTAATAACAAACAGTTCAAACTTGGCCGAAAAACTTCATTTTATGCAAAAAGCAACCGGTGCGGTTCCAAGTCCTTTTGATTGCTGGATTATTTTACGGTCAACAAAGACACTTGCATTGAGGTACCAAAAAGCATCGGACTCAGCCAACGAACTTGCTGGGTGGCTTTCCAAACAAAAAAAAATATCTGGGCTGATATACCCGGGACTAAAAAGTCATCCTCAATATGCATTGGCATTAAAACAACAAACGACACCGGATGGTACTCCGATTTTTGGAAACATGATTTCGTTCGATTTAGGTTCAATCAAAATGCGGGATTCCTTTTTGGAAAAACTACAGTTGTTTACTTTGGCTGAGAGTTTGGGCGGTGTGGAAAGCCTTGTATGTTGTCCCTATCATATGACACATGCAGCAATCCCAAAGGATTCAAAATTAAAAATGGGTATTACCGAATCCTTAATAAGATTATCCGTAGGTGTTGAAGATACGGTTGATTTAAAGTCTGACCTTTTGACCGCTTTTAATTAAAACAAGGTGTTTATTGAAGATTTGATCTAAATCACATGCTCAGGATTGTTTTTGGTAAATAGGATGTCATGAAATAACTTTCGCCACTTTCTCAAGAACAGTTGTGGGTGATTATTCCCCTGAAAACAAGGAAATTTGGTAAAATACTATGAAACAAACAACACGACTAATGCAGTTATTAATTACAATTGCTCTGGCTATAATTAGCCAAGCGCCTCTCTATGCTGATACCGTTACGGTTTCAATTGGTGAGGTTGAATTTGATGGGTATCCAACTTCTGTGACGGTGCCGGTTATGGTGAACAATCCATCCAATACTGTGGGTGGAATCCAATTTGATATTACAGGTTCCCCGGATATTGTTGACCTTACTACTGTTTCCGGTACGGGAAATGCATCCGGATTTACCGCATCATTCACCACATATTCAAATGGGACGAATAGAATATTGTTTTACAATGGAACAGGAATAAGCCCGATTCCGGCGAATTCCGACACTGTGTTATTACTTATTTATGATGCTTCTAGCATTGCATCATCCGTAATAGAATTGCCCATTTCCAACCTTGTCGTTACGGATTCGGCCGGAGTGGCTCTCCCATCAGTTGGCGTGGACGGAAAAATTGAAATTGGGAATGTTGTATCTTTTAGTATGGATTCAGATTCAGGTGATATTACAGATTTAGTTACGCTTCACATTTCAATGGTAAATGATGGTGCTGTTGGCGGCTTTCAGTTTGACTTGGTGGATGAACCGGAATATTTAACTTTGGATTCTGTTTGGCTTGCCACCCGTACGGAAAATTTTACTTTATCTACTTCAAACCAATCCAATGGAACGCGATTTATAATTTACAATTCCGGTAATAATAACGTTGCTGCTGGAAGTGGCGAAGTATTGAATGTTCGTTTTCGGATCGACTCATTAGCTTATGTAGGAGAGGTTGAGGTACAAATTGAAAACCCGGTCGCTTCTGATAGTATTGGCGGTTCTTATTGGATTTCTGAAGCTACAAGCGGGTCCGTAAATGTTTGGCCGGGATATTTAGACAGACCACATTCGTTAACTGCTTCATCTGGAGAAGATGCCCAAGTAACTCTGACTTGGAGTATACCAGGATCCGGCGGTGGTGGAGGTGGCGGAGGCGGAACCGACGAACTTCCAATTGACCAAGGGTTTGAAGATGGCGAATTTGGGAACTGGGCAACTATTCAAGGTGGCGGAACACCGGGAGATGCGACAACAGGGCCGAATTCCTATTGGCATATTTCAGATGGAAATCCAAATACCGGGACATACAACGCTCAGGTAGATTGGGGATTTAATATTGACACATGGCTTATGACACCTTCGCTTGATTTAAGTAGTGAAACTTCTGTTTCACTTGGATTTTTTTGGAATTCGAGTTATACATGGCACGTGACCAACGACAATGGTGATTTATTTGTTAAAGTCAGCACCGATGGTGGAACCACTTGGGGTAATTATCTTTGGACTTTCGGAGACATAGGCGAATGGGAAGATTTTACTTGGTATGAAACAAATTTAGATCTTTCCGCTTATGCCGGAGAAAGTAATGTTATAGTCGGCTTTCATGTGGTTGCGGATGATAATGGTGCCATTTATATGGATGATGTAACAATTACTGGATCAGATGATTTAATAGCTGGTTTCGGTACAATTTTTTCCGCAAGGAATTCAGAACCATTATCTTCAGAATTAAAAACTTTAGCATTATCTAACGGAAACCCGACATTTCCCAATACAAGAGAAACAAATCGCGATTTATCAGGTTACAATATTTATCGGTCCACAACATCACCTGTAGATGTTTCTTCTTTGAATTTCATTTCATCAGTCGGCGCATCTGCCGAGACTTATGAGGATACCGATGTCAGTAATGGTGTTGATTACCATTATGTTGTGACTGCTGATTATGGCGATATGGGTGAATCCGGTCCATCTAATGAAGCAACCGGTACCCCTGTCGAGTGGGTTGAAATTGGAATTGGTAGCGGTGAAGCACTTTCAGGTCATCCGGATACTTTGGATCTCACAATTAATAATGACGGCGGAATTTCATCCTTTGGATTTATAGTAGCAGATGTCCCGGACAAACTAATTGCTGTTGATGTATTGACTTCTGACAGAACCAATGGGTGGATTGTAGATGTGGCGGAGAACTCTGATGGTGAATTTGAAGTAACAGGATTTTCGGCCACAGGAAGTCTTTTGGGATCTGGAAACGGTGCGGTTTGTAAAGTTGTAGTTACACCGTTTAGCCTTGAGGCTTTGACGCTGAATCTAACGATCACCGGCGCAGAAATTGTTGATGCCAATGGGAATGAAATGCCGTGGTCTTCAAATGCAGGTATTTTTGAGATTGATGTTGAGACGCAATCATTAATGTTATTAAATAATTATGGTGATCCGGGTCAATCAGTATCTTTGTCGCTACTGCTCAATAATACTCAAAATGTACATGCTGTCCAGTTTAATATTGATGATGGTGGTGCCGGATATGTTGTTGGCTCATCCGTGAATGTGACGAATGCGACGAATGGTTGGCAGATTAGTGGTGCGATTGTTGGTGGAACTTATCAAATTTTACTTTTTGATCTCTCAGGCAATAATGGAATTGGTCCCGGCACAACGCATTTAGCGGATATCGAGTTTGCAATTTCAAGCTTTGCCCCAACCGGATCGGCTGTCATTGTTAACATTTCAGATGTGAGCATGACAGATGCTAGCTCGGTGGAAATGTATGTGGAATCATATCCTGCGTCAATCGGGGTTGGAGTTCCGGAAGCTATTTTTACCATTACGGATATTGTGACGACTGCATCGGGTAAGGTGAGTGGTTATTCTATTGGGCTCGCAAACACAGCGACTGTGGGATATTTTGAAGTAAAAGTCATTGATTTACCAAATGCGTTACTTGCTATTGATGTTCAGCCTACTACTAGATTATCAGGAGGAACAACAGGTTCCGGATCTATCGGTCCTGGTTCAGGTGAAATTGAAACAGGCGATGCATACATTTGGGGTTATTTCAATTCAGGAGGCATTGCACCGGGCACGGGGGCGATTGCAGATGTAACAGTCTATGTTGATGAAACGTCCGGATATTTTGGTAGCGCAATGTTAATGATAACTCATACAGCTGCCACGAATGAAAGCCAACAAGTTCTGTATTCTATGGGAATGGGACAAAGTAGTGTGGCATTAGCCACGGATACTGAAACAAATGTTATCCCAAAAACATTTAGCCTACATCAGAATTATCCAAATCCCTTTAACCCGGCAACCATTGTATCTTACGATTTACCAAAGGCATCTGATGTCCGTCTTACCGTGTATGATATGATGGGAAGACAAGTTAAAGTTTTAATTCAGGGGCATGAGTCTGCTGGTAGAAAACAAGTCGCATGGAATGGAACGGATGAAAAAGGTCGAGCAGTTAGTGCAGGTGTTTATCTTTACAGGATTAACACAGGATATCACTCCGCTACTCGAAAAATGCTTCTCATGAAATAATCCGTAACTGTTTATTAGTATTATTTAAAAGGGCTGACTTTCTCAGCCCTTTTTTGTTTCTGTGCGCTATGAATGGATGTAATTTCCGCGTCTGAGTAATGCCGCGGTGGTGGAATTGGTAGACACGCTAGATTTAGGATCTAGTGCTCTCAAAGCGTGAAGGTTCGAGTCCTTTCCGCGGCACAAATATATGTATGATACATGACACCATTTGATCCGATAAATCCTCCAAAGGATAAACAATCCATATTGAAAGTTGTAGTCCACAGCTTTTTTGTGGTTCCTCTAATTATTGCGGGGTTTGCATTGTTGGTGTTTCTCATGGTGCGGATACTTACGGATGAACCTCGGACGGCAGAAGATTACTTGGTAGATGTAAAAGTAGGCGGTAACACCAAACGGTGGCAAGGCGCCTTTGAATTATCTAAAATATTATCCAATCCCAAATTAGTTCCAAATGATCCACGGTTTGAGGAAGAAATGATATCAGCATTTGAGTATGCTAAACACGATCGTGACCCTCGAGTAAGACAATATTTAGCTTTGGCAATGGGGCAACCAGGGAAAACAGCTTATTTACAACCTCTAATCAATGCATTAAATGATGATGAGGTTATCATTGCATCAGCTACGAGAGCAATTGGCCTTATCGGTAGTTCGGACGGCGTTCAACCACTAATAGAATTACTGGAACATTCCTTACCACAAGTTAAACTGCAGGCAGTTATTGGTTTAGGGATTATTGGTGAAAGATCTGCAATTCCGCATTTAATACGAACACTTGAAGATTTAGAACCAAATATTCGTTGGGATTCAGCGATTGCTTTAGCAAAGATGCAAAATAATGCCGGAAAGAAAATTTTATTAGACCTCTTGGATAGAAGTTATTTAGATTCTTTTCCAAATATTGATGCTGGAGAGCAAGATCAGGCTATTTTGATTACTGTGAAAGCTTCGCGGTGGATTTTGGATCCTGAATTAAAACAATCATTAATAAAGCTAAGAGATTTCGATAGAAATCTGCATATACGAAATGCGGCTAGAAAGATATTGAAGGAAAAAGAAAGTTAGATTTTCAAATGGTAGATATTGAAAAGAAAACCGTCACAAAAGATCCCGGTCGAAGACCACCGGCTGCACTAGAACATTCAAAAGAATCCAAAGACGTAACTAGGAGATCCTTTTTTTCCTGGCTTTCTTTCGGCTGGTTGGCATTTGTTGCAGCAACGGGTGGCTTTTTTACCATGATGCTTCGATTCTTTTTTCCTAATGTTCTGTTTGAGCCGGAGCAAACCTTTCGAGCTGGGTTCCCGGATGATTATGTCAAGGGCGATGTTGATTTACGGTGGAAAGATAAATATGGCGTGTGGATGGTACGGAATGACGAAGGGATTTATGCTCTTTCAACTGTGTGCACACATTTAGGTTGCACGCCAAATTGGCTCCCCAATGAACGCAAATTTAAGTGTCCCTGCCATGGTAGCGGATTTCAGGCTTCTGGAATTAATTTTGAAGGACCCGCTCCCCGTCCACTTGAACGATATAGAATTGTATTGGCAGATGACGGGCAAATTATTGTAGATAAAACACGAAAGTTTCAACAGGAAAAAGGACAATGGTCTGATCCTGAGGCATTATTAAAGGTATAATACTCTATGGCTGAAAACAAAAAGAAACCTTTTTTAGAAAGGGCAAAAGAAACTCCGGTATGGAAATCAATTTTCCGCGGAGGTGGTGTTCCAAAAAGTCGCCGTCAGCGAATGATGGCAGTGCTGAATTCAGTATTTCTTCATCTTCATCCGGTTCGTCTTCCCAAACATGCAGTAAAGCTAAAGTTTACTTGGTGCATGGGTGGTCTATCTTTTTTCATATTCCTAATTTTGACAATTTCTGGAATTTTACTCATGTTTTATTATAGACCGACAATTGAATATGCATATACGGATATTATTGATCTTGGCGAACAAGTTCCTTTCGGAATTATGCGCGAAGTACATCGTTGGGGCGCACATGCTATGGTGATAACGGTTTGGCTGCATATGTTCCGTGTGTTTATGACAGGTTCATACAAACCGCCGAGAGAATTTAATTGGGCGGTTGGGGTAATTTTATTGCTATTAACATTGTTGCTTAGTTTTACCGGTTATCTATTGCCATGGGATCAGCTGGCAATTTGGGCGATTACGGTTGGATCTAATATGGCGCGGGCAACACCTTTTCTTGGGCACGAAGGTCCGGGCGCAGCCATGCTGGCAATCGGTGATATTAATTTTGTTACCATGGCTAGTGATGTCAGATTTGCTCTTATCGGTGGACGATTTATGGGCGAAGCGGCATTGTTAAGATTTTATGTTCTCCACTGTATCGGCCTTCCATTTATTATCATGATATTTATGGCAGTACATTTTTGGCGCGTTAGAAAGGATGGGGGAATTTCCACTCCTGTGTAGATTATGGAAGCATTTAAAGACCTTGTAAATACCCTGTCAAACCCGACCATTCTTTTTACGATCACGGTGACATCGTTCTTTTTTATTTTCCCTCCATCGGAATGGTTTGATAAATGGCATAGACGCTTAGGGCTTCATCTTATTTGGACGAAAAAAGGTTTCATCATAATTACTACTGCAATGATTGGATTTTTTATCATTGGATTAAATGATCCTAATTTTCGAGCGATTGTTTTAAAACCTGATAATGTACCGATATCAGGTCTCATTTTTCTTTTATTTTTCTTTACCTGGCTTTCTATGCGACAAGCGTATCGAAATGACGAAAGAATGTTAGCCGGTGAGAAACCGGATGAATATTATGATCCGCCTAATGATAAAGTATTGGTATGGCCGGATTTGGTTTATGTAGAATTTATTGCTCTGATTCTGTTTTCAGCATTTTTGATGGTTTGGTCTATCGGATTACCGGCACCTATCGAAGAACCTGCGAATCCAACGGAATCACCCAATCCCGCTAAAGCACCCTGGTATTTTTTGGGTCTACAGGAATTGCTCGTATATTTTGATCCGTGGCTTGCAGGTGTATTGTTCCCGTCATTAATTATAGTCGGTTTAATGGCGATTCCATTTTTGGATAGAAATCCTGAAGGATCGGGATATTATAGTTATAAAAATAGAAAATTTTCGATTGCAATGTTCATGTTTGGTTGGTTGATTTTGTGGAATATGCTAATTATTGTCGGCACTTTTTTACGCGGTCCCAATTGGAATTTCTTTGGTCCGTTTGAATATTGGGATATTCATAAACTGGCACCCCTAACCAATATTAATTTATCCGAATTTGTATATGTGAAATGGCTTCATTCCGCATTGCCGGAAAATATACTACTTCGTGAAATATGGGGATTTGCTGTTTTGGGAATCTATTTCCTAATTTTACCTCCGCTGTTAGCAAAGACACTCTTAAAACGATTTTACAATGATTTGGGATCTTTTCGATATTCAATTTTCGTAATTCTCCTCCTTACCACAATTATGCTACCCGTTAAGATGTATTTAAGATGGATTTTCAATCTCAAATACATTATTGCAATTCCTGAGTATTTTTTCAATATCTGACCTTTATGCATCAATCTCAAGAACGTCATTACAATATTCTAAAGTTGAACAAATGGTTCGCTATTTCAAGCTTACTGTTCACCTTTGTTTGGTTATTGGTGTTTGCGAATGACTTTAATCGCCAATGGAAACCATACCAAAAAACTTTCCGAAAATTAGAAATAGAAAAAATTCGATTGGATCTTAGTGCTGCTGAAAAAGAATTGGCTTCTAACGAGAAATATGATCTTGTTTCTTCAGAGCTTCAAGATGCTGAGAATGAATTGTCTTCCAATGAGGATAAACTTAATTCATTTCAAATCACTATTGACACGTTAAAAGCTGAACAGTATCGCATGAATCAGCTTTATCAATTTTCAAAAGCACTCTACGATGCTCAGAAATATACTGTTGAGCAGGCAATGTTTGGTCATGGAGAGAAACAAGTCGAGGCTGCGAAGTTGAATCGGTTAAAAGAGGAAACTCTAACCTTTAAAATGGATTTGGAATCCATAGAATCGTATCTCGAAACAGAAGAAGAATCCGTAAAGAAAATTCAGTCAAATGTTAAAAAGGCCAAAGATCGAGTTGGGCGAGTTAAACGGTCTAAAGTTCTCCTAGAACGTAGATTGAAAAAAACTGATCCGGAAGCGATGTCATTTGCCAATAAAATTGGGAATGTGGTGCGCGATTTACCAATCCTTGATTTCATTAACCCGTATTACGAAGTGAAACAAGTTGTGGTAAAGGATTTAAAAGATGACCTTATTTTCTTGGATGTCCCGAAGGTTGATCGATGTGTGACGTGTCATCTTGGAATTGATAAACCCGGATTTGAGGATGCACAACAACCCTATACAACTCATCCGGATTTAGAAAAATATATAGCACCAAATTCTGCACATCCGATGAAGGAATTTGGTTGCACAACCTGCCATATGGGGCGTGGACGTGGTACCGATTTTATTTCAAGTGTACATTATCCCGATTCTGAAGAACAGAAGAAAGAATGGGAAGAAAAATATCATTGGCACAAACTTCACCATTGGAGTGAGCCAATGCTGCCAATGAGCCTAGTGGAAGCATCGTGTTATAAATGTCATAGTGGAACCATGCCTGTAAAGGGGGCGCCGAAATTAAGTCTTGGACTCGCCATCGTAGAAAAAGGTGGCTGTTTTGGTTGCCATCAGATAGATCGTTGGGAAGAAACTCCAAAATCTGGTCCCGGACTAAAAAAGATTGCGTCTAAGACAACCAAAGATTTTGCATATAAGTGGATTTATGCTCCACGGGAATTCCGCCACGACACATGGATGCCGCATTTTTTCAAACAAATTAATTCCAATAATGAAGAATCGATCAAACGTACAAATCAGGAAATCCATGCTATTGTGACATTTCTGTTTAATCAGAGCGAATCATACAAAATGGATCGAGTATCGACGGGGAATATAGAAAACGGCAGAATGTTGGTGAATTCTCTCGGTTGTAAAGGATGCCATCGCATGGAAGAAGATTCTGAAAGCGAGTGGGAAACTTCCTTTAATTCAATGCGCCGCCAACAAGGTCCCAATCTAATTCATTTAGGATCCAAGACTTCCCAGCGTTGGGTTTACAATTGGATTAGAAATCCCCAAGGATATCATCCTGAATCCAAAATGCCGAATCTTCGTTTAAATAAACAAGAAGCAGCTGATATATCTGCCTTTTTAGTGTCCAATCGGAATGAAGAATTTGATAGTCAAATTATTCCAGATTTAAATGAAGGCGAACTAAATAAAATTGTAAAATCGTTCCTAGAACAAACTAGGCGTAAAAAAGAGGTGGATTCTGTTCTTGATACAATGGATATCAATCATAAACTAAATTTTGCGGGAGAAAAGTTGGTAAGTCATTATGGTTGTTTTGGATGTCATGATATTAGCGGGTTTGAAAATGCGAAACCAATTGGCACTCCACTTTCTATCGAGGGAAGTAAATTAATTACCAAACTAGATTTTGGTTATTTGCATGATGAAATTGATCACACAAAATGGGATTGGTTTCGTTTGAAATTAGATAATCCCCGTATTTATGATATGATTCCGCAAGGAGAACAGAATTATGAAATGAAAGTGAAGCGTCCGTTGGAAAAAATGCGTATGCCTCATTTTGGATTAAATGAAGACGAACTTGATGCAATTGTTACGGTTATTATGGGGTGGGTTGATGACGAACTTCCCGCTGATAAACTACCTCCCAGAACAACGCGTAATATGGTGGTTGAGGAGGGTGAACGTCTTCTCCAAACGTATAATTGCAAAGGGTGTCATAATATTGATGGAGATGGTGGCGCTATATTATCGACTGTCGCTGAATGGTTGGAAGAAGTTGGAGGCACAGAATCTGCGGAAGACGCAAACCTAGTCCAATCTTTTGGTCCACCAATTTTAAATTCTGAAGGGAAAAAAGTTCAACCTACTTGGTTATATAATTTTTTCAAGAATCCAATCATGATTCGACCGAATTTACAGGTTCGAATGCCCAGTTTTAATATGATATCCAATAATGATTGGAATAAAATGATAAAGTATTTTCAGTATAAAGATGACCAAATGTTGGCGTATGAAAATCCTCATAAGGTTAATAGAAATTCAACAAAGTATAAAGCAGGAAAAGTAATTCAGGAATTAGGCGCCTGTAATAATTGTCATTTTTATGGATCTAAAAAACCAAAACAGGCGGCGCTAACATGGGCTCCAAATCTGGCGTTGACCAAAGAGAGATTACGTCCCGGATGGGTTGTAGATTGGTTACGAGATCCACAGGCTATCATGCCCGGAACCAAAATGCCGGCACCGTATCTTCCGGTTGATGAACCCACTGAAGATGTGCGGTCTAATTGGGGGAAAGATGTTGCCAAATTGCATCCGGATAGCGAGATATTACTCAATGCACTTAGAGATTATCTTTGGGGCTTAGAAGGACGTAAGGATGTTTCATCCATTGTAAAGAAACATTTGAAAGTAGAAGGGTACGGATTTATTGTAGAGGACGAAGAGGATGAGGATTGGTAGCTAGAATCTCAAATCCAATAATTATTAAATAAAAAAGGGGCGAGTAAACTCGCCCCTTTTTTGTAGGAGGGTTGACCCGATTATTTTTTATCGGGTCTCTTAAACGTCAAAATTAATTCTGTTGATTCTTTTCCAATGGTAACACTTTTTTCTAAAATTCCGTATCGTGGGCTAAATTTTTCCTGCCAGGCAATAACTTCATACTGACCGGGAGGAATATCACTAATTTTAAAAGAACCGTCACTCGAAGTTACTGCAAAATAGGGATGATTAAAAACTTGAATATAAGATCTCATCCACGGGTGTACATCGCATTTAACTTTAAACACATCTTCAGCTTTTTCAAATGAAATAACTTTTTCCTTCACAGTTTTAGGCATACCAAAATTGAATTCTTTGTTGACTTTAGGTAATCCATGGATATTGTGCATTGTAGCATCGCTATTTAAGATTTTTACATTCTGACCGGCTATAACTCCAGAAACATGTGGAGAGTACATGCACCCACTTTGATCTAATATGACTGGGTCTGTTGGCGTGTCGCCGTCAAATTTAACATCTTTTAAATATACAAGAACGTTTGCCATATTGCCTTTTTCATCAACAATAAAACTTTCGTTATAAACTTTTGCTTGATGAGACGCACCGCAAACAGGGTCAGAATCCATTCGGACAGCTTTTCTTTTGGGAGCTTTTCCCTCATATTTTACTGTTCCTAACAAATCGCCTGCAATCAACGAAACTGAAAATGAAAAAAGAATTAAAAAACTAGTTTTGTATTTCATATCTGATACAACTCCTTTGGATTGTTCTAAATTAAACCTGCGAATTTAATTGCTCAAATTAACCTAATCAAAGGGTGTTGTTAAAACTAATAATCATCAAAAAGATAATGCAACCTTTGATGCTTGTATTTAATAACACAATAATATTATATTGAGATAATATATTCCACAAAAAATATTTGACATTTTTGTCATTAATAATATAAAGGAAATGAGTGAAAAAGGTATTTATGAATGCAAATTTTTGTTGTTCTAGCGCTTCTCCGAGAGTTATCAAATTGATGTTATTGTTTATATAATGCCCTTGTCAAGGGGCAGAATATTTACTAAGGATGAAATGGATACATGGAATACTGTTTTATCTATGCATGAAAAAACCCGAAGTCAACAAGTTGTAGATGTGTTCCATAGCGGGCTGGCAACTTTGAATATTTCAGCAGAAAAAATTCCACAACTATTTGATATCAATAGACAATTAGAGAAAAGTAGTGGATTTAATGGAGTGTATGTTTCTGGTCTGGAAAATGGAGAAAGTTTTTATTCTCTTTTGGCAAAACGATTATTCCCTATTGGGAATTTTATTAGAGATAAAGGAGATTTGAGTTATACACCCGAACCGGATATGATTCATGATCTGTATGGACATATTCCTTTTTTGATTGATAGAGAATACGCTGACTTTTGTCAAAAAATTGGTGAAGTTGCCTGCATGTTTATTGATAATGAAAAAAAATTCCATCAGTTTGAACGGTTTTTCTGGTTTACCATTGAATTTGGCCTCATCAAAACAGATGACGGCCCCCGTGCATTTGGCGCCGGAATTGCATCGTCTATTGGTGAATGTGACTTTGCACTCAGTGGTGGACCTGAAGTAATTGACTTTGATATTGAACTTATGATTAATCAAGAATTTCGAATCGATGAAATGCAGAACAAGCTATTCATATTAGATAATAAAGAACAGCTTTATGGATGTGTTGAAGAACTGGTTCAGAAAGTAAATACTTGATAGGTTGAAATTGTTTAATAAAAATAAAATTAATACTCAGAGAATTATTTTACGATCGCTTCCAATCTTATTCACGCTCTCTTTTCTGTTGGCTCAAAATAAAGAAAGTGAAATTTTATATAAGGAATATTGCTCCGGATGTCATGGAATAGATGGAAATGGGAACGGAGATTATTCATACCTACTTTATCCAAAACCACGAGACTTGACCAATGGCGTATTCAAAATAAAATCCACTTCTGCCGGCAACCCTCCCACCGATCAGGATCTGTTTACTACAATTCACGATGGAATGCCGGGAACGGCCATGCCGCCCTTCAATTTTTTACAAAAACATGAAATAAAATCTCTGGTTGATATTGTGAAAAAATTCAGTTCAATGAATAATAAAGGTGTTCAAAAAATATCTGTACCGGATGAATTACCCGTAACGAATGAACTCATTGAATTAGGGAGATCAATTTATACAGAAGTTGGTTGCAATATGTGCCATGGGAATACCGGTAAAGGTGATGGATTGTCATCCCAAAAACTGGTGGATTCCCAAGGATATCCAATTATTCCAAAAGATTTTACCAGCGGTGTATACCTGGGCGGGGGAACAAATCGGGATTTATATTTACGATTTGTAGGAGGAATGGATGGAACGCCAATGCCATCCTACGGAAATCTGGCTGAAGTGTTAGGAAAGCCAAAATCCGAAGAGAATAAACTGGCTTGGGCTTTGGTTCATTATGTAAAAAGTCTGGAAACAAAACCAGATAATATATTACAGAATCAAGCAAAAGATAGAAAGCTGGCGGCCGTAAAGACAAGTCGATTTGTCAAACCCGATCAATTTATGGACGCTTCTTTTTCTTTATGGAATCGTGCTAAAACCTATTCCATTCCGATCTCCCGCCTATGGCAAAGTGACAATGTGAATTACCAAATGGTGAATGTGCAGGCTCTTTATAATTCAAAATATATTGCCATCAAAATGGAATGGGAAGATCAGTCCCAAGATCAAGAATTATATCGGGTACAGGATTTTCAGGATGGGGCGGCTATTCAATTCTCACTTGATGGAACCAAAGGATTTCATGGAATGGGGTCTGAAGATCATCCTACAGACATTTGGTTTTGGAAAGCAGAATGGCAAATGCGGACCAATGAAAAAACGGAATCCGATATTGTATTGGCTTACGCCAATCGGATCAGTGATTCAAATGTGAACACTTACCCCACACTCATGAATGATATGGCTTATCTCTCCGGAAGAGATGCAGGAAATATCAATTCTGAATTAGGGAAAACATCGCCTGTCGAAAATGTAACAGCAGTAGGTCCCCAAACGGTAACACCCTTTTCTGAAAATGAACAAAAGGTAATGGGTAATGGCACATGGGACGGACAAAAATGGCAGGTTGTATTTGTCCGCAAACTCCAATCCGATTCAGAACAAAAAGTGAATTTTAAGAAAGACAAATCCTCTCCCATTGCATTTGCGATTTGGAATGGCAGTGAAAAAGATCGGAATGGACAAAAAATGGTTTCAACTTGGTATGAATTAGAACTGAAGGATTAGTAATGAATAAAGACTCTATTAATAATGGTAAAGTCAATCCTGAAAATCAAAAACCACAAAACGGGATTAGCCGTCGGGATTTTTTAAAGGCCGGTACAGCTGGGTTAGGTAGCGCCGGACTTTTATGGTCCATGCCCGGAAGTATGTTTTTTCTGAAAGGTATTCCCGGGATTGAGAATCCTCTGACCCATTATCCAAACAGGGATTGGGAAAAGATCTACCGCAACCAATACAAATTTGACGATTCTTTCACTTTTATCTGTTCTCCCAATTGTACCCACGAATGCCGAATGCGGGGCTTCAAACGCAATGGCGTTATGATTCGGACTGAACAAAATTACGATTCCCATAAAATTAAAGACCTTTACGGCAACCAATGCACCCATGCATGGAATCCACGGGGTTGTTCCAACGGATTCACTTTTCACCGGCGCATTTACGGCAGTTACCGATTAAAATATCCCATGGTGAGAAAAGGCTGGAAGCGATGGGCGGATGATGGCTTTCCATACCTTACGCAGTCGAACCGAGACAAATACAAATTCAATTCCCGCGGGACGGATACTTTGGTGAAAATATCCTGGGATAAAATTGAAAACTACATTGCCAATGGACTCATCAATATATCCACAACTTACAGCGGCGATATTGGGAAAAAGCGATTGCTGGAACAAGGCTATCCTGAAGAAATGCTCACCCATTGGGAAGGCGCCGGGACGCGCACTATAAAGTTGCGGGGTGGTATGGGTTTATTAGGTGTGATAGGGAAATATGGCGCTTACCGCTTCAGCAATACGTTGGCGTTGGTGGATCATCATGTTCGCGGCGTTAGCAAAAAAGATGCAAAAGCCGGCCGCAATTGGTCTAACTATACTTGGCATGGTGATCAGGCACCCGGTTTTCCATTTGTTCATGGATTACAGGCTTCCGATGTGGATATGAATGAAATGCGTTACAGCAAACTGTTGGTTTCGATTGGGAAAAACTTGGTGGAGAATAAACGGGCTGATAACCACTTTGCGGCAGAGATCATGGAACGGGGCGGAAAATTGGTGAATATTTCACCGGAATACGGCGCTTCGTCTTCCAAGGCTGATTATTGGCTCACCGTTCGACCCAATACAGATACTGCTTTATTGCTCGGTATTTCCAAGATTATTATTGATAAAAACTGGCACGATAAGAAATTCCTGAAAGAATTTTCGGACTTCCCCTTATTAATTAGAAAAGATACGCTGAAACGCCTGAAGCCGGAAGATTTTATTCCAGACTATAAAAACCAACTATCCGAAAATGGTCCCAGTTTCAAAATCCACGGCATGAAAAAAGAGCAGTATGAAAAAATTGGTGATTTTACCATTTTTGACAGGACGACCAAATCTGTCCAGCCGCTCACCCGGGAAGATATTGGCGAATTCCTGAAAAAGAAAAAAATTGATCCGGCGCTTGATTGGGATGGAACCATCAAAGATAAGGACGGAAATGAAATTGAAATATGCACCGTTTTCTGGGCGTATAAGCATATTCATTTAAAAGATTATGATCTCGATTCGGTGGTTGAAATCACCCATTCAAATAGGGAATTGATTCAACAATTGGCCAAAGATCTGGCCACAATCAAGCCGGCGGCGATCCATATTGGTGAAGGATTAAATCACTGGTTCCATGCTGTGGAAAATAATCGCGCCTGTTATTTGCCGGTGATTCTCACCGGAAATATTGGCAAGCGGGGTGCCGGGTGCCATACCTGGGCCGGAAATTATAAAGCAGGGATTTTCCAAGGGTCAAAAGAAGTTGGACCCGGATTTAAAGGCTGGGTAGCGGAAGATCCATTTGCACCCAACTTGGATCCAAAAGCCACCGCAAAGGAATTAAATATCAAGGGGTATGCCCGGGGAGAAGAGCCATCGTATTGGAATGTAGGGGATTTCCCTTTATTGGTGGATACGCCCAAATTTGGTAAAAAATCATTCACCGGCGAAACCCACATGCCCACCCCCACCAAAGCGATTTGGCATAACAATGTAAACCTGCTGAACAACGCCAAGTATCATTATGAAATGATAAAAAATACCAATCCCGGGATTGAAATGATCATCAGTCAGGATATTGAAATGACTGCCACCTGCGAGTATGCGGATATTGTGCTGCCGGCCAACAGTTGGGCAGAACAACAGAGTTATGAATTAACTGCATCCTGTTCCAATCCATTTTTGCAAATCTGGAATGGCGGTTTGAAACCAGTTTTCGATTCCAAAGATGATGTGCTCATTTGGGCAAGTGTTGCCGAAAAGTTGGGTAAAATCCTGAAAGATAAACGATTCGAAGAATACTGGAAATTCGTGCTGGAAGGAAAGACGGAAATCTATATTGATCGTCTGTTGGACGGCAGCAACACGACAAAAGGTTACACAACCAATGATATCATGGATGGGAAATACGGCGAGCCCGGTTCTGCGCTCATGTTATTTCGGACTTATCCCCGGATTCCTTTTTATGAGCAGATCAAGGAAAGTACACCTTTTTATACCCCCACTGGAAGACTGCAAGCCTACAACGATGAACCGGAAATTATCGAATATGGTGAAAATTTCATCGTCCATCGGGAAGGTCCTGAAGCAACGCCTTATCTGCCCAATGTAATTGTTTCCAACAATCCCCTAATTCGTCCAGAAGATTATGGTATTCCAGCTGATGCAACTTCGGCGGGAGAACGACAGGCGCGGAATCTGAAACTGCCTTGGCAGAAAGTAAAAAAGACCAAAAACTTTTTATGGGAAGACGGTTTTTCATTTTATTGCTTAACGCCAAAATCTCGCCATACAACCCATTCAAGTTGGGCAGTGACGGATTGGCACTTTATCTGGAGCAATCCCTTTGGCGATCCATATCGAAAGGATAAGCGGCAGCCCGGCGTGGGTGAGCATACAATGTATATGAATTCCGATGCGGCGAAGGATTTGGGTATCGAAGATGGCGATTATGTTTATGTGGATTCGGATCCCCAAAATCGCCCTTATCGCAATTTTGATGTGAAGGATCCATTTTATAAAGTGGCACGGTTAAAAGTCCGTTGCCGTTATAATCCATCTTATCCTTACCATGTGATCATGATAAAACACGGCGCATGGATGGCCACTGAAAAATCTGTTTTGGCTCATGAAACCCGGGCGGATGGGCGTGCTCAATCCATAGATACGGGATATCAGGCCAGTTATCGCTATGGTTCTCACCAATCCTTAACCTATGGCTGGCAGATGCCCATGCAGCAATTGGATAGTCTCTTCCACAAAGCAAAAGCAAAAATGGGATTTTTATTCGGTTACGAAGCGGATAATCACGCCATCAATACCGCGCCAAAAGAAACATTGGTAAAAATCACATTTGCTGAAAAAGGTGGCTTGAAAGGAAAAGGGAAATTGGACATAGTTAAATCTGGTTTCACGCCAGCGAATGAAAATGAATTCATGGAAAATTATATTGCCGGAAATATCACAACCATCGGAGATGATGAATGGTAAAAGACTACGATAAAGAAGATCCTTTCGAAATGAAAGCGATGGAAATCCCCGGTGGAAATATAATTCATCAAGCGAAGGTGATGTCGGAAGAATTTCGAGATATGGGAACAACAAAAGATGAATTATTGACTATGTTTTCCAATCCTTTTTATGGTGGTTTGTTTATGGCTTATAGTCAACTTGGAAAGGAATCCATTGAAAAAATTGTTGGTCAGATTTATGAAAATATTCATGTGATAAATGGGCAGGAGAACTAAATGAATAAAGTCTATAATTGGCAAATAAACCGTGATATGAGTTATCCTTATGAAGGGAAATATCCAGAAAGACAATTTGCCGCCGTTTTTAATATTAATCGCTGTATTGCCTGCCAAACCTGCACCATGGCTTGCAAAAGCACCTGGACATTTTCCAAGGGACAGGAATTGATGTGGTGGAATAATGTTGAAACAAAGCCCTATGGCGGTTATCCCCAATATTGGGATGTGAAATTGCTCAACCTGATGCAAAAGGCTCATGACCGTCAAGACAAAACTATGACTTGGAACGATGAAGGTGAATATGATGGTATGACCATTTTTGAAGCAGCTGAAAAAGAAAAAACGCAAAATGGGCAATCCCGTGTTTTGGGCTATTTACCTGAAGATCATGAATGGACCAAACCCAATATTGGTGAAGATGTTTCGCCGCCCAAATCGACGAAGAAAGATAAAATGGGATATATTACCGATCCTATCAAACTGCCGGAACATAAGAGTTTCTTTTTCTATTTACAGCGAATTTGCAACCATTGCACTTATCCAGCCTGTTTGGCGGCTTGTCCAAGAAAAGCCATTTATAAACGAGATGAAGACGGTGTGGTTCTTATCGATCAGGAACGGTGTCGCGGTTATCGAAAATGTGTGGAAGCATGTCCGTACAAGAAAGCCATGTATAATGGTCAGACAAAAATTTCGGAAAAATGCATTGCTTGTTATCCCAGATTGGAAGGTCAGGATGACCATATTACACCCGATGGTGTTTCGGTAGAAACACGATGTATGGCATCTTGTGTGGGGAAAATCCGAATGCAGGGTTTAGTGAAAATGAATCAAGATGGATTGTGGACAAAAGATGAAGAAAATCCATTATACTGGATGATCCAAAAGGAAAAAGTCGCCCTGCCGCTCTATCCACAATTTGGGACTGAACCGAATATTTTTTACATCCCGCCAAGATGGGCGCCCAGAGCTTATTTGACCCAAATGTTTGGCCCGGGAGTGGAACAAGCTATCGATCGTTACACGGCGCCATCCCGTGAACTCATGGCGATTTTGCAACTTTTCCGTGCCCAACGAGAAGTGATCTATAAATACCAAATTAAAAAAGGTCCCAAGATTTATGAAAAAGAAGTCACACTTTCAGACGGTTCACAAAAGATATTAAATATATACAACGATACGGTGATCGGTTACAATGAACAGGGTAAAGAATGCGTTCGCACCACAGTGGAAGAACCCATGTATGAACGGCCGGGCATTCATTTTAATTCAATTTGATATGGATACATTAACAAAACAAAGCCATCTGTTAGAAATACGTTCAACTCTTTATGGTACTGTGTCTGCACTGTTTTCAGATCCCGAAAGTGAAAAATTTGCCATGTTGTTCACACCCAAAATCCAAGGCTGTGTTCTGGATGCCTGTTTCCAAATAGAAGAGTTGGAGCATAGTGAAGAAACCACCTTGTCAAAATCTTTCCAAATGTTGATGTCAAAATTGGATGAAAAGAAAAAAGAAAATATCAGGAATGAATTTGTGAATGTATTTGGCCATACCCTGTCCAAGCAGATTGCTCCTTATGCATTGGAGCATTTAAAAAATTCCGATGTGTTTTTTCGCACCCAGAAACTGGCTGACTTGAATGGATTTTATAAAGCATTCGGGATGGAAGTGGAGTCCATCGAAAGAGCCGATCATATTTCTACTCAAACCGAGTTTCTTTCTTTCCTATTGCTAAAAGAGTTGTTAGCTCTAACAAATGAATTAGATGAAGAAAAAGAGATTTGCGAAACAGCATTTATTGATTTCAATCAAAATCATTTTTCAGATTGGGCCAAAATGTTTGCTGGAAATCTGGCTGATAAAATTAATGGTGACTTTTACAATTTGAGTGGAAAGTTTTTACACACTTTTATTGATTGTGAAAAAATATCAAAAGCCACGATTAATTAAAAATATGTGAAAGATTAAAAGATGTTTTGGCCCGTATATTCTTTTGATGAATTAAAAACCTTTGTATTTAATGCATTGGAGCATAATGCCAGTTATTATGACCATAATATAATGGGATTACCAGCAACATATCTTGATCCAAAAATGTTTCCTGCGGATGCGGATTTTCTTGAAAATGCACCATTCATTAAATCCTTTATAGAAAACCCAAATCATATTGGACTCCATACCTATGAAAAATCAATTTCATCATTTCAGGGTACACAAAAACTTGAATTAGATTTACTCCGGATATGTGCAGAAGAGATATTTAAAGCAGTACCCAACAACTATGACGGGTATGTTGCTTCTGGCGGCACCGAATGCAATATGCAAGCTGTTTGGATTTACCGTGAATATTATAAAAATGTTTTAGATGCGAAAAATGATGAAATAATTGTATTATTCTCGGAGGATACTCATTATTCTCTTTTTAAAGTTTGTAATATTTTACAATTGAATTTCAAATTACTGAACGTTGATTTCAATAGCAGAGAAATTGATTTTGAAAAACTTGATAATTTATTGAGCGAACTGAAAGCGGATGGTGTTAAATATTTTATCACAGTATTGAATATGGGCACAACCATGTTTGGATCTATTGACGATATTGATTCGATTACTCATTTATATAAATCTCATAACATTCAATTTAAAATACATGTTGATGCTGCATTCGGAGGTTTTATTTACCCATTTACCAATCCCAATAATGTCTTCAATTTTGAGAACCCAAATGTGGATTCAATATCAGTTGATGGGCATAAAATGCTGCAGGCGCCTTATGGTACAGGGATATTCCTTATAAGAAAAGGGTTGATTGATAATGTTTTGACTGAAGAGGCCAGTTATATAGAAGGACTGGACCATACGCTTTGCGGTTCCCGTTCCGGAGCCAATGCAATTGCCACTTGGATGATTTTAAATATGCATGGATCAAAAGGTCTCATGGATCATATGGAACAATTAATAATAAAATCGGACTTTATTTGTAAATCTTTATCTGAATTAGATGTTCAGTTTTTCAGGAATGAATTCATGAATATTGTGACAATTCCTTCGGAAGATATTCCAATGAGAATCTGTGAAAAATATACTTTGGTACCTGATACGCATAAAGGCCAGCCCAAGTGGTGGAAGATTGTTGTCATGGAACACGTAAACTGGCAATTGATAGATAAATTTTTACTTGATGTTGCTCAATGTAATAAAGATAATCTTGGTATGAGTTTAGCTTATGGATAAAAAGTTTTTTACCCAATGATATTTATGTGACAAGATTATGAAAATAATAAAAATTACCATCAAATTAAACAATGCTTAAAGGATTAGATATGTTTAAAGAATTAAACGACGGTCATGTAATAAAAACCATGTTTACAGAACATGAACATATTTTAACTATTTTGGATGAACTGCAAATTTTAAGAGAGCAATTATCATCACAGGATCATTCAAATAATGAAAAACTGTTACCCCAAATAAATCAATTTTCACTTCAATTAATTTCCGCTGAACCCCATCACCAACGGGAAGAAGATGTTCTTTTTCCGGCACTTGAATTATTGGGAATAATTGGTCCGCCACAAGTCATGAGGCAAGAACATGGGCTAATTCGAAATATGAAACATCAATTAAAAAAGGAAACAGTTGAATTTGGAAATAACTGGAAAGAACAGGTCAATTCACTCTCTTATTTAATTATTGAATTGTGCGACACACTTCGACAGCATATTCATAAAGAAAATCACATTTTATATCCCATGGCATTACAGGCAATCACAGAAGATTCCCAATGGGACAAAATGAAAATTAAATGTGATGAAATCGGTTATTGTTGTTTTTGTCCAAATGAATTGCAGGAATTAGTAAATAATTAACCAACAGCATATTTTAGATAAAAAATATTAATGACTAAAACTTCGAGATACTTCATTAAAACATCCTTCCTTTGCTTTGGGCTGGGGTTGGCAACGGGGTTTTGGCAATATGGCCACTTTGTATTTGGTTGGTTGGCACCATCAACACTCATTATGGCTCATACACATATTATTCTAATCGGAGGTGTGATGAATATGATTATTGGTGTAGCTACGTGGTTTTTTCCACGTTCAAAAAAAGGATATAAGTATTACAACCCAAAGTTCATCTGGGCTTTGTATTGGGTATTGGCCACGGCGACCATCGGGCGATTTTTCACAGAGGTCCTTGCCGGATATCAAGTTGACGGTACGCTGTTAGTTATGGCTTTTTGGGCATCAGTTCTACAAATGGTTTCGCTCGGTTTCATCTTTTTACAATTATGGGATAGAGTACGATCGAAGGGAAGCAATATTAGAGAACAATTGGGGGAATCATTTTAAAATTAATTTGATTTAAAGTTTGTAAGGAGTACAGAATGATGAAAAAAATAATAAAAACAATGACAGGGGGAATATGGTTAGTGGATCCACCTAAAGATATTTCTTTGAATGGGTATAGAATCGATAATGTCATCCAATACACAGATTTTGTTATTACGCTTTATTTTGGTATTGTGGTTGTGTCACTCATATTTTTTATTTGGCGTTATAATGCACGTAAACACCCTCATGCAGTTTATGATTTAGGTAATACTAAAAAACACCGTTATTTGACAGTCGCTATGGGTCTTTTAGTATTTTTCTCAATCGATGTGGTGATTGAATCCATGGCATTTAAAGATTTAAAAGAAGCATTCTGGAAATTTCCCAAAGGAGAAGATGTTGTCAGGATAGAAATTATGCCACAACAGTATGCTTGGAATATTCGTTATCCTGGGGATGATGATATTTTTGGTACAAACGATGATATTGTGCCTCCACAAAACATTTTACATATTCCTGTGAATACGCCCATTGTGGTCCAACTGACTACCTACGATGTCATTCATTCGTTTTATCTACCCAATTTCAGGTATAAGCAAGATGCAACACCGGGGATGGTTACGGCCATGTGGTTTCAGGCAAAAGAGACAGGAGATTATGAATTTGCCTGTGCTGAATTATGTGGGAATAGCCATTTTAAAATGAAGGGTTTTCTTACTGTAGAGTCAAAAGATGAATTTGATAATTGGATTGTCGCTCAGGAACCGGAAGTGACTGACGACGACGACGATTGGGGATTTGAGGAAGAGGATGAAGGTGTTCCAACAAAATGGGGATGGCAATGGAAGGAATTAAAATGAGCAGTTCAAAATCGATTATGAGTACCCATATTTTTTCGACCGATCATAAAACGATTGGTAAACAATTTTTATTTCTCGGAATATTTTTTCTACTTTTCGGTGGATTCCAGGCCATGCTTATCCGGTGGCAGTTGGCATACCCGGAGCAGCCGGTTCCATGGTGGCTATTTGGATCTATAGTGAATGGAGAAGCGGGAATGATCACTCCTGATGTTTATAATCAATTATTTACTATGCATGGTACCATTATGATATTCTGGGCAATAACGCCATTATTAATCGGTGCTTTCGGGAATTTTGTGATTCCGCTTCAGATTGGTGCCAAGGATATGGCTTTCCCAACATTGAATATGCTCTCATTTTGGACATTCTTTCTTTCGGGAGTGGTGTTATTGGTTTCATATTTTTTACCGTTGGGTGTAGCTTCGGGTGGTTGGACTTCCTATCCACCCCTGAGTTTACCGGCAGGGGGGATACCTGGTTTGGGTCAGGCTTTCTGGACGTTGTCCATTACACTCATGGGTGTGGCCACAATGATGGGTGCCATTAATTATGTCATTACAGTCATCAGGCTCCGAGCACCGGGAATGACCTATTTTCGCATGCCCCTGTCTGTGTGGGGATTGTGGCTTGCATCCATTTTAAATGTCATTTTTGTCCCGGTCATTGCTGCTGGATTGATTATGTTATTGACTGACCAATTACTGGGAACTCAATTCTTTTTGGCAGGGCGTTTAGCCGCAGGCGGCGGCGGTGATCCTTTATTATTCCAGCATGTATTCTGGATTTTTGGACATCCAGAAGTGTATATCTTGATTTTGCCCGTATGGGGGATTGTATCTGAATTACTCTCGGTTTTTTCAAGGAAACCGGCATTTGGTGCTAAAATTACAGTTATATGTATGAGTACGATCGTGGTCCTAAGTTCAGTCGTTTGGGGGCATCATATGTACACCACGGGGATGAGTCCTTTGTTGGGGAAAACTTTTATGTTTCTAACGCTTCTAATTAGCATTCCATCCTCTATTTTCTTTTTCAACTGGTTAGCAACACTTTGGCGTGGGTCCCTTCATTTTGACCCCCCGATGTTGCATACTATGGCCGTGATTTGGGTATTTGCTATAGGTGGGCTTACAGGACTTTATAATGCGACAGTTACAGCTGATATTTATCTTCACGATACCATGTTTGTTGTGGGTCACTTCCATTACACCATGGCTGCATCTGTATTATTTGGTGGATATGCTGCAATTGCTTACTGGTATCCAAGGATGTTTGGTCGAATGCTGAACCCTCTTCTAAGTAAAATTCATTTCTGGGGAACATTTATATCGATTAATCTAGTCTTCTTTAACATGATGGCTACTGGGTATGCGGGTCAGCACCGTAGATTATATAATCCGGGTGAATTTGAATTCCTAAAGCCATTGGCAGATATCAATATTTTTATAACAATTTCGGCATTTATACTTGGTGCTTTCCAAATCTTGTTTTTATATAATTTTATTCATTCAATGGTAAAAGGAAAAGTGGCAGAAAATAATCCATGGAAATCGAATACATTAGAATGGACAATGGACTATCCCATTGCTCATGGAAATTTTAGCACAGCCCCTCAGGTGGTTAACGGTCCGCATGAGTACAGTAATCCCAATGTGAAAGACGCAGATTGGGTTTGTCAAACTGTCAAAATTGGAAATGAATCATGAGTCCACAAGTACAGTCTGCTGATTCGCTTCGAATAGAATGTGATATGGACACATCTAAAATGGGGGTTCTTGTTTCTTTGGGTGGAATTATAATGCTCTTTGTTACTTTTCTAGCAACATTTTCTGCAATGGTGGCTAAGGAATTGGCAACCATTAACCTAAATGGGGACACAATTATAGTGGCCGGCGTAACCACCCTTCTTTTGATTTTGAGTAGTTTAATGTTTCATTCATCTTATAACCGATGGAATGTGAGAAATGGGACGACAAATTTCAACTATTTGTACGCCAGCGCCTTCTTTGGAATTGTATTCTTATTCGGCCAAATTAAATTATGGCTAATGTTAGTTGGCATAGGATTTACAAGCAATGGTAATGTTCTTGCAGGAATGGTTTATTTGATTGGCGCTGTCCACGCGGTTCATCTAATTGTAGGTTTATCAATTTTATGCTGGTTAGGGTATCAACTTAAAAATAACCGCCAAGTGAAATCCGTTCGATATCAAATGATTGGATGGTTTTGGCATTTCCTCACTGTTTTGTGGTGTATTATCTTCGTGTTTTTTATCATCATATTATGAAAGGAATACAATGGATCAAGCAATACCAATGAATAAATCTTTTTTTGGAAAAGCCACCACCGGAAAATTGGGGATGTGGTTATTTATCGTAATGGATGGATTAACCTTTGGAGCGATTATAATCGGCGGACTCGGCTTAAGAATATCAACAGAAACTTGGCCTATCGCTGGGTCTGTTTTAAACGTACCACTGACCGCTTTTAATACTTTCCTTTTAATTTGCAGCAGTTTTACCATGGTAATGGCATTGAACTCTATTCTTAAAGATGACCAAAATGGGTTAATCAAATATTTAGCTTTTACTATTGCAGGTGGTGTCATGTTTCTTGGTATTCAAGTTTGGGAATATTCCCATTTTATTATGGGTGGTGAACATTTAGGAAATCTCTTAGCGGCAGTCGGGATTCCTGGAGATCAATTTTTGCCAACTACAGGCATTTATGGATCTGTATTTTATGTAACAACCATGTTTCATGGTCTTCATGTTTTATCTGGAGTAATTTATTTATCTGTTATTCTATCAATGGCATTAAAACAAAAGTTTTCTGCTGATAATTATGACCGTGTTGAGATTGCCGGATTGTTTTGGCATTTTATAGATCTCGTTTGGATTCTTGTATTCACAATAATTTACCTCATTTAAAGGAGTGACAATGGAAGATCATAAAAAAACCTATTTATGGAATGCCATCGGACTGGCTATTTTGACAGTGATTGAAGTTTGGGTAATTGGGTTAGGATTGCCGAGAATGGGGCTTATTGCGTTATTACTCTCAATCACTGTTACAAAAATTATGCTGGTTGCATTAGTATATATGCATTTGAGATATGAAACCAAAACATTGCGTCGTCTCATAGCGCTTCCAATTCCACTTGCGTTGTATTTCCTTTGGGGAGTGATGTATGATTTGGCTTATTCCTGGACAATGTAAATCATGAATGTAAAATCATTCGGATTTCTATTATTTTTTGAGAAGGTATTGTCCTGCCCTTATTGCGCAGCTGGTGATACGATAGGAAGTTCAATTTCAGCATATATTCCCTTGTTAGGTATTATTATTAGCCCGTTTATTATATCAGGGTTTTTCATTATGTATGTGAAAAGGCAAAAATAAGTTTATTGAAGGATTGAAATAATTATGGTAAAATACAACACTATGCTTTATTCTAAATCAGCAGAGTACGCGATTCAAGCAATGATTTATCTTGCGGAAACAAAACCCGAGAAACCGGTTATGATTCGAAAAATTGCTGCAGAGTATAATATCCCATACCATTTTTTAGCGAAAATCATGCAAACATTGGTGAAGCAGAGATTAATAAAAGCAGTTCGTGGTAGAACTGGAGGTGTATTACTGGCAAAAGATCCCAAAAAGATTTTCTTGAATGATATCGTTTATGCAATTGATGGACTTCCTCCTGAAAAAGAACAGTGTATTGTTGGTTTGGATCTTTGCACAGATGATGCTCCGTGCCCTCTCCATGATCAGTGGAAACCAATTCGTAGTAAACTTCGAGAATTAATGTCATCTGAGCCACTCGATGTTTTAGCGAAAAATGTAATTAAAAAACGTAAATTAATGAATGGATGATTTAGGGGAAGCCACGAATATATAATAACCGTTTGTAGGAACCAATTTTACTGATTTATATTTGTTATCTCGTTTTTAACGATTTTATTCAACATATCCGAAAAAAGACTAAGCTAAAAGGAATTTTATGAGCGGACATTCAGATACGACTCACGAAGAGTCATTTTGGAGAAAATATATTTTCTCTATAGACCATAAAGTTATCGGTCTGCAATACGGCATTACAGCATTGATTTTTTTGTTTTTTGGATTTTGTCTCATGATGATGATGAGATGGCAGTTGGCATATCCAGAACAACCCATACCTTGGTTCGGGTGGCTTTTTGGTGATAACGGAATTATCCTGCCTGAAATGTATAATTCATTAGGTGCCATGCATGGTACTATCATGATATTTTTAGGTGTTGTCCCACTCGCAGTAGGCGCATTTGGCAACTATTTTGTTCCCCTTCAAATTGGGGCACCGGATATGGCTTTTCCCAAATTAAATATGACAAGTTTTTGGTGTTATTTCGCAGGTGGGGTTGTGATGATGGTTGGTTTCTTTGTCCCCGGTGGTGCAGCAAATTCTGGTTGGACGTCCTACCCGCCATTGGCTGTTATTGCCACCACAGGCCAAACAGTTTGGCTTTTTGGAATGGTTCTACTGATTACATCATCTCTGTTGGGTTCTGTAAATACAATAACAACTATTGTTCAACTGCGGGCCAAAGGCCTTACATGGATGAGATTGCCATTCTTTGTATGGGCCCAGTTTGTAACAGGATTTCTTTTGCTTTTGGCTTTCCCACCTTTAGAAGCAGCCGGCGTACTTCAATTAATGGATCGCCTTTTGGATACAAGCTTTTTTCTACCATCGGGTTTGGTTGTTTCCGGCGAAGTATTGGTTGATCGTGGTGGCGGTAGTCCATTATTATGGCAGCATATGTTTTGGTTTCTTGCCCACCCAGAAGTATATGTACTTATTCTGCCCGCAATGGGAATTGTCGCAGAGGTATTAGCAAATAACACAAGGAAACCACTTTGGGGATATAGATCAATTGTTTATGCTTCAGTCTTTTTAGGATTCATGTCCTTTATTGTTTGGGCGCATCATATGTTCATGACAGGAATGGGTGCTACCATTAGTGCTTTTTTTCAAACCACAACAATGATCATTTCTGTTCCTTCGGTAGTTATTTTAACCGCGATGTTTATTTCTCTTTGGGGGGCATCCATTCGATATAATTCGGCCATGCTTTTCGCATTGGGTTTCCTTCCAATGTTTGGTATTGGTGGGCTAACGGGGTTACCTTTAGGAATTGCAGCTTCGGACATTCATCTTCATGATACTTATTATGTAATTGGTCATTTTCATTATGTTGTTGCACCTGGAACCATCTTTGCGCTATTTGCAGGCGTATATTACTGGTTTCCAAAAATGACTGGTAAACTATTGAATGAAACGTTGGGGAAAATTCACTTTTGGCTTTCAATGCTATTTATTAATGGTATATTTATGCCAATGTTTGTTCAAGGATTGGCTGGAATTTCACGGAGATTGTGGGATGGCGGCGTTACCTACGCACACGCAACCGACACTCTTTGGCTAAATGAAGTAATGTCAGCATCCGCATGGTTATTGGGCTTAGCACAAATCCCGTTTATCTATAATTTAATCAAAAGTATGAAGTCGGGCGAGAAAGCAGAAAGTAATCACTGGGAAGCCACAACTTTGGAATGGACAGATGCACCTTCACCTCCGTTGCCTCATCGAAATTTTGAAGTTATTCCAGAAGTTCATCGTGGACCTTATGAGTATAGTGTCCCGGGGGCTGATAAAGATTTTACCCCACAATCTGAAGCGTAAGAAAGGATTTTAATGGAGATTCCATATAATGTAGAAGAAAGACAAGATACTGGCATGTTTAATGCCAAACTGGGTATTTGGCTTTTTTTGGCCTCGGAAGTCATGTTATTTGGTGGCTTGTTTTCTGCCTATGTTTTTCTGAGAATGGGAGATGTGACTGGCGCATTTATTAGTGGATCTAGCGAATTAAATATCCCATTAGCTACGTTTAACACCTTAGTTTTGATTTCATCCAGTGTAACCATGATCATGTCGTGGGTTTCACTAAAATTGGATGAACAGAAGAAATTCAAAATCTACCTAGGAACCACACTGTTATTAGCAGGAGTGTTTTTAGTTGTAAAGTATTTTGAATATACTGCGAAATTTCATCATGGAATTTTCCCTGAAACATCCACCTTTTTTGCTATTTATTTCACCTTAACTGGACTTCATATGCTTCATATAATTGGAGGGATGATTGTCATTTTCTATTTTTTATTTCCCGGGTCTAAAATGATAAGAACTGAGTCAGAACGATTTACTAATAGAATTGAAATTGTCGGACTATATTGGCATTTTGTTGATTTAGTCTGGATTTTTCTTTTCCCGGTACTTTACTTACTTTAGGAGATAATGATGAGTGGACATAGTACAGAAGACATAAAAAAAAGTGTCAAAATTTATATAGGTGTTTTTGCAGCTTTAGCTGTTTTAACAGTTGTAACCGTTGCGGCATCTTATCTTGATTTAAGTTCGGGAGAATCCTTTTTTCTCGCCATTATCATTGCTACCGTTAAAGGAACGCTTGTAGCAGGGTATTTTATGCATTTGTTTTCTGAAAGAACAACGGTCTTAGCAGTTTTAGGATTGACATTCTTCTTTTTAATTACAATTATGTTTTTGCCTTATATAGCTTTTACAGATCAAGCGGTGATTTAAAGATGCTAAGTTTAAAATCGTTTCACATATTTTTTATTTCTATTTCAATTGTAGTTACCCTAGGATATGGATTTTGGCAACTTCAGAATCTGTCAAATTATGTGAGTTTTTCTACAGTTTTTGGAGTTCTTGGATTAATAAGTGGCTCTGGGCTTATCATTTATCTTCAAAAAATGATTAAGAAATTCAAAACCATTTAATTTGGTTGATATGCTTCGATTAATGATAATAACCGGCCTTTTTTTATTCCCACATATTACATTTGCATGTGCAACCTGTTATGGCGCGTCTGATGACCCCGCGACTATTGGAATGAACTGGGCAATTATGACATTGCTGGGCGTTACTGGAACAATGCTTGGAAGTGTTGCTACTGTTATGATTCGATTGAAAAACAGGGCAAAGAAATTCAAAGCACAAAAGAAAGATATTTAGGAGGGAAAACTTGTGTTAGATCTTTTAAGAAAATATGGATTACCCATAAATGCATCATCTCATGGGGGATCAATAGATGAAGTTATGGTTTTATTTCACTGGCTTATGCTATTTCTGTTTGTAGGGTGGGGGCTCTTCTTTATCTATACCTTAATTCGATTTAGAAAATCAAGAAATCCCAAAGCTGATTATACAGGTGTGCAAAGCCATCTTTCTTCTGGGTTGGAAGTGGCTGTAGCAGTTATTGAATTTGTTATTTTAATTGGATTCGCAATCCCAATTTGGGCAACTCGTGTAAATGATGTTCCTAATAGCGCATCAGGCGCAGAAGAAATAAGAGTAATCGCTCAGCAGTTTGCTTGGAATATCCATTATCCTGGAGAAGATGGAAAATTTGGGAATCGGGATATCACATTAGTTGACGAAGCAGAAAACCCAATTGGGATTGATAGAGAAGATCCCAACGCTGCTGATGATTTTGTGATGGTGAATCAACTTCATATCCCCGTTAATAAACCTATTCGTATTGATCTTTCATCTAAGGACGTGATTCATAGCTTTTTTCTTCCTGAATTCAGAGTAAAACAAGATGCGGTACCGGGAATGAGTATTCCTGTGTGGTTTGAAGCATCGATGACCTCTAAAGAATTTATTGAATCTCTCAATGGAACCACTCGGGACACACTACCTGAAGTTGAAAAAGGTTTCCAAATCGCCTGCGCTCAACTCTGCGGACTTGGTCATTACCGCATGAAAGGATATTTAACGGTTCACGATAAAGCCGGATATCAAGCTTGGCTAGATGAACAAGCAGAATATTTTGAAGAAGAAAGTGACGATGAGGATTGGTAGAATTTTATCTTTTTTTTCTAAACTCTGATGAATCTTAGCCAACCTTGGCTACGCTGGTTTTCTAAACTGGTCATAATTTCAACGCTCGGTCTAATTTTTGCCGGCGCTCTTGTCAAAAGTCATGAAGTTGGCCTTTCTGTCCCCGATTGGCCTACAACCTACGGAAAACATATGTTCACTTTCCCATTTTCTGAAATGGTTGGTGGCATTTTTTATGAACATTTGCATCGGTTAATTGCGACCACCATTGGAATATTGACAATCGTGTTGGTTGTTGGGCTCGGTTTGTCGAATCGCCCGTCTTGGATAAAAAAAATGGGTTACTCTGCTTTAGGTGTAGTTATTCTTCAAGGAATGCTCGGTGGAATTACGGTTCTCTATTTTTTACCGCCGATAATTTCGATATTCCACGGAATGCTCGCGCAGGGATTTTTAATAATGACCATCATCATTGGATATTCACTTTCCAAAGAAGGAGAAAATAGAGAATCAAACAACGGTGAAGAAAATAAGCAATTGATTCGTCCAGCATTTATTCTTTTGATTGCAGTAGTGGTACAATTATTTCTCGGAGCGCTCATGCGACACACCGGCTCAGGTTTGGCGATTCCAGATTTCCCAACCATCGGAGGAGGGTGGCTCCCAATATTTAATGATTATTTTTTAGGTCATATCAACGATATTATGTACGAAAACGATATGGAATCAGTTTCCATAATTCAGATTTGGATTCATTATATTCACCGATTAGGTGCGTTGGCAGTTACCTTAATAACGGTGTATTTTGTAACTAAGGTTTTTAAAGGTAATATATCTAATGTTAAACCCAGTGGAATTAGACTTTTGATATTATTGATTATCCAAATTACGTTAGGTGCAACTTCCATTTGGACCTTCAGGGATCCAATCATCACAAGTTTGCACGTTGTTACCGGTGCTGGATTTTTAGCAATGGTTTCCCTAACCATTCTCAGAGTTATTCCGATTAAATTATCATGAAGAAACACCCTCAACCGGCAAAAAATAAAATAGGAGCGTATCTTGAACTGTCCAAACTGCGTATTCTGACAATGGTTCTGGTTTCGACGATAATTGGATTTGTGATGGGTTCGACGACTGATTTGGATTGGATACGATTGTTATGGACTTTAATTGGTACCGGATTAACCGCCGCAGGTGCCGGAGCGTTAAATCATTATCTTGAACGCAATTATGATATGTTAATGGATCGAACGAAAAACCGTCCAATTCCTTCTGGAATTCTTACTCCGGGTGAGGCATTAATGTTTGGCATTATTTTGGTTCTTGTTGGAAGTGCGGGTTTGGTAATTAAAATTAATGTACTTACCGGATTTATTTCTCTTCTAACAGCTTTTTTGTACATTCTGGTTTATACTCCTATGAAGAGGATAACGTGGCTTAATACATCGATCGGCTCCATTCCCGGCGCAATCCCTCCGTTAGGAGGTTGGGCAGCAACAACCGGATCATTGGATTTAGGCGCTTGGATTTTATTCGGGATTTTATACTTATGGCAGCATCCACATTTTTATGCAATTGCCTGGATGTGTCGTGATGATTATAAAAAAGCAGGTTTTAAAATGCTTCCAGTGATTGAACCAAACGGAAGTAGAACCATTCGTCAAGTTTTTTGGCATTTATTATTATTAATTCCAATTTCTTTCCTTCCATACATCATCGGGATGATGGGAGGTGTTTATGCAATCGGAGTTCTATGCCTTGCATTCGGATTTTTAGCATCTGCCATTCCCCTTGGAAGGTCTTTATCGGATGAAGCGGCGCTGTTGCTATTGAAAGCATCCGTGTATTATTTGCCGGCACTTCTTTTGCTGATGATAATTGATAGGGCTCTGTTATTATGACACACGGATTCAAAAATTATACATTTATCATTTTTGGGATAATTATTTTCCTTGCAGGCGGATGCGATTTCATTTCTAAATCAAAGCCTCTCCCAATTTTAGGTACAATCCCCAACTTTTCATTAACGAATTCAAATGGAGTGCAAATCGGATTAGATGAATTAAGAGGAAAAGTTTGGGTCGCTGATTTTATTTTTACCACGTGTGCAGGTCCCTGCCCGGTGATGAGTATGCACATGTCAAGACTTCATGACGAATTCAAAGACGATGAAAGAATTCGGATGGTATCAATTACGGTTAATCCGGATTATGATACTCCGGAAGTATTGACAAATTATGCGAAACAGTATAAAGCTCGGACAGATCTATGGTATTTTTTAACCGGATCCTATGAAGCGATTCAATCTCTCGTCGCAAACGGGTTTAAAATGGGAGATACAGAGGATATTGTTTTCCACAGTACTCGCTTTGCCTTGGTGGATCAGGAGTCTCGGATTCGTGGTTATTATACAGGAACAGAAACGGATGAAATGGAAAAATTGATAAAAGATATTGTTCGCTTAGTCCAATAATTTTCAGAATGAATAAAGTAAAAACTGATTCATTTTGGAATCGCATTATATATATTGTTTCAACTATTATTGTTTTTGCTATAGCGTTTCTATTCCTCGGACCTAGGCCGGATGGAATGAAAGGAATGCTGGATGTTTCCGGGCTCCCTTTAGTGAATGCGACATTAAATTTTGCAACATCCGTATTATTAGCGAACGGTTGGATAATGATAAAAAAAGGGAAACGGGAAATACATAAAAAAATAATGCTAACCGCATTTGCCTTTTCCTTCGCTTTTCTTGTGACATATGTGATTTACCATTGGTTTAAAATCGGACCAAAGATGTACGACGGCGGTTGGAGTGAAGTATATTATTTTATCCTGATTACACACATTATTATGGCTACGGTCATTGTTCCTTTGGCACTTTTTACCTTATATCGCGGTTGGACATCTCAGCTTCCGAAACATAAAAAAATTGCAAAAATAACCCTTCCGATATGGTTGTATGTTTCTGTGACGGGCGTGCTGATTTACGGAATGCTTTATTTGTAAAATGGATTTTCTTCCTAAAGAAATCGAGCAATATTGCCTTGAGCATTCAGAAAATGAATCGGACTTTTTCAAAAGACTTACAAAAGATACTTACGATAAAGAAGATGTCCCAAGAATGCTGTCAGGTCCGATGGTTGGAAACCTATTGCAATTATTGGTACGGTTGCTAAATCCAAAGCTGGCACTTGATATCGGGACTTTTACCGGATATTCCGCACTCAAAATGGCTGAGGTAATCCAGGATGACGGAATTGTCAAAACCTATGATACTAATGAAAGAGAATTGGCGAAAAAATATATCGCAGAGGCACCATTTGGGAATCGAGTAGAATTAAAGATTGGTGCTGCTTTGGAATCTCTAGCCGAATTATCGGATTCAGTAGATTTGGTCTTTATTGATGCGGATAAAATCAACTACGGAAATTATTATAATTGTTCTATGGAATTGCTTAGGCAAGGCGGAGTGATTGTATTGGACAATATGCTCTGGAATGGAGATGTGCTTAATCCAATGGACAAAGATTCAAGGGCGTTAAATGCCATGAATTTATTTATTCGGGCAGATGAAAGAGTGACGAATCAACTGCTACCCATACGTGATGGTCTTATGATTGCGCAAAAATTATAGTATACGTTAAGGCGACATTTTTTCTTTTATTGGAAGAACAAGACCGCCAAAACGATTATCAATTTTAAAGCCGATTTTGTAAAAGAGATCAGAATGAATAAAGTTAACTGTCAAATGGGAATAAGATCTGCTATGGAGTCGAAAAACGAGTTCGTTGATTAGAGGAATACTGAGACCTTTATTTCGAAATGCAGATGCTATTACAACTTTTTCTAAATGAGCAATATTTTTTCTGGTTTCTCGCCAAATTATACCACCTACTAAATCATCATCTTCTGTAAATAAGAGCATAAATTCATGTTCTTGTTTAATTGAAATAAAAAAATCAGCCTTTTCCAATAGAGAATTAAATTGTGCAATATCCTTTGGGCGTGAAGGTGGCCGAACTGTGTATTGCAACCCATCCTTATCATGAATTAAATAAATAAGATCAAGATGCCCAGATGACTCTCCTTCGTGCGCCACTAGTTCGGCAAAATCTGCAGAACCAACATGCTCGTAAATCAAACGTGTAAGAAAAAATTTGTCATCATTATTTGCCAAACTTGTTTTATGAATAATCTGAAGTTTGTCGGTTAATTCAGTTTCAGAAATGATCCCTTTCCTTGTCTCGAGAACCATTTGCTCAAGCTGAATACGAAGTTGTTCGTGGCTATCTTTAAAGCAAGTCATCAAAAAGAATTGTAGTCGGATACTTGGATCAATTTGCAATAAATGAGCTAGACGATAATCTTGATAAAGATCGAAAATGATTTCACTTTTTGCATCTACAGTTGCGTTCGGATTCAACTGACTCCATCGCTCATATCTTATGGTGGCAAATACCAGTTTTTTCGGGAGGATTCCATCTGATTCAACTTCCGAAATGAAACTGGAAATAGTTTCTTGAGAAAGTCCATAATCTACATCGTCTTTCATCTCATCACGTGCAGATCGAAGCATAACAAGACCTTGTCTAATCCCAAAGACTTCCAAGACAACGGTAAGGATAACTTCCCATCCTGACATCATGCTTAATTCTTTATACCTAGCTTCGGTCCTAGAAATGAAACTATTGGCAAATCGCTGAATAAGTATAAGAAGCGATTGTGTTTCTCTTAGAAAAAATATAGAAGTGATATATCCACCATCTGAGAAATCATGTTCCGGAATACAAAATTGAGATGGATCAGGATCTGATAATCCTTTTTGGCAACCGGTTCTTTTCCATAATTCCAAAGATAACTGAGCGCTAGTCCAAATGTAATGAAACCAACGCATTTGCCATCGATCAATCGCCAATCCTGATTCAATATCCTCGCGGTGTCGGTTAAGTAAATCTTCTACAGATGAATGTATTGAAAAAGCTTCAGTATAAAGATTAAATTTAGGATAATGCCCAAATAGTAAATTGCTACATGCATCAGTGTTAAATGTTGGTCCTGCTAATGTCAATATTTTCACCTGATTATTGACATTTTGCTCCTCAGTTGAATTATAACTATTTAGAATGAGGTTAAATGATGCATCGTTTTTTGGTCTAACTAGTAGTCTGAATGCACGACCCAATGATTCTGAATGGTAAGCACTAATCCAAATACCATCAATCGGAATATTATTTAACGTGATAATTTCTCTACCAGCTAAAACGAGAGCTTCATTTAGCAATGGAGTATTTTCAATTGCATTTATTATGTGAATTTGAAGGGCCTCATCAATACTCGGGTCAAAGGAAATAACATCTTTCCAATCAGGCAAATCAATTATTTTTTCCCGATAGGGTTTAGTTGAATCATGTATAAGGTTTGTCCTAAAGTTACTTTCTAATTTTTGAAATGCTTTATCAGCATTTTTCTGAATCCCCACCGGAAAAAAAGGTTGGTTCCAACTGGAAAATTCAGTTCTTAAGGGTAGAAAATATTTAGGTTTGTCCTTGGCAAAGTCCACCATCCAAATGAATACTTTTTTGATAAGTTCTGTAGAAAATCCTGTGCAGGAATCCGGTTGAATTTTGTATTCATTTAATTGATTTAAGAAAGATTTAATATGGTCATTAACCAGTTTGCCCGAATCAAAAGAGACAGCGTTTAAATCTTCTAAGTTATATGCGTGTTCTAGACTGTCGCGTATTATTTTGGCAAATACATCCGCTTTCAATAAGGAAACCGCAAGATTCAACATGGCAGATCGGCATTTTATTTTTGGATGCGTATTTAGTCGCAATAGGATGGATGGAATAATGTGATTCCATATACTTCCGGGTTGCTGGGTCATAGACTCAAATTTTGCAACGGCCGAAATAATTTTCGTAGACGAATTGCTCCGAAGTACAATAGCTTGGTTGTGGAGGAATTTAAGAAAATCTTCAGTTTTTCCATCCTCATCAGGGAAAGGAACTGCTTCATGGCGAGTATTTTTCAAAAGAGGAACATGCGAAGCGTAAAGGTCAATTTCAGATGATGGATTAAATTCACTAAGGCGAAAGGGGATGTCTCTTAAAAAATTTACAAATTCAATATTGCCGAGCCAAAGTTCGGGCGACCTCAAATACATTTCTAGATCAAACGTTGGCTTGGGTAGAATGTAAACAAAATCGCCTACCTGAAACCCTTTTTCGCAAGATAGTAAAGTAAGTACGGGTTTTCCCTTTATAGTTAGTTTTTTACCGTTCCATTCAACATTTGAGGACAAAATTCCTTTTTCTCTTATAATCCAATTTGGGATTCTCAATTCAATTTCATCTTTAATGAAACTGACGCTCGAACGTTTATACATTGGTTCTATAACTGAGGAAAAATTCTTAATAATAGCTTTCCGTTTAACCGTCCCTTTTTTGGTGAGTTCTCCATGTTCAGAACTGAACGCCCGTGGTATTAAAGCAAAGTTGACAAGTCGCTCATGAGGTGGTAGAAAACTGTTTACAGAATTGACGATGGTGGAAAAATGGTTCTGTATTTCTTTAGTATCGGCAGTCGATTTTAATTCGGTAAATGTCTGATCCGGATAAATCAATATACAATTGTATTCCATTCCGTCACCAATTAGGAAAACAGAATGGATAGAATCAAAATCCTTAAACAGATTTTCTATTTTTTGTGGCGCGATTGTTTGCCCCCGACTATTTTTATAAATTTCTTTTTTCCTGTCAACTATCGTAAAATGTTTGTTCGTTTCTTTAAAAATATCTCCTGTATGAAACCAGGATGAATCTCGTTGAATTACTTTTTGTTGTTCACCCAAATATCCCGGTGATACATAGGCACCTCGAATTAGCAGTTCCCCATCTTCTGCAATCAATAGTTCAATGCCGGGTAGGGATTTACCAACAGAATCCGGTTTGTAATCTGCTGGTGGTGTCATTGTAATTCCGCCTGTTGCCTCAGTCATCCCGTATCCGCTCATAAGGCTGACATTGTTTTTTTGGAAAAACTTGAATACTGCCGGTTCAAGATATCCGGCGGCTGACAATCCCCATTTTAAGCGTCCACCTGTGATTGTATCCGGAGATCCTCCGTCGCATAATTCATAAATCTGATTCCATCGTTTTGGTACGCTGATAAACACGGTTGGCCGGATAATTTTAAAATCTGAAAGAAGACTTTGAAATTGGGGAGATCTGGCAAAAGTGTAGGTTGCTCCTAAGAAAATACTTCCGAGCATTTCAAGATATCGCCCAAATGTGTGATAAAGTGGTAGGAATGAAAGGAAAATATCATCCGGTCCGATCCCCGGTAAGGCCAAAGCTCTTGCGAATCGTTTTGAAATTATATTTAATGGGGTAAAAACAATTCCTTTGGGATGAGCGGTAGTTCCTGACGTGTACATGATGGTAGCGATGCCGTTGATATCTAATTGATCCCGACGGTCTAACAAATCTGACTGTTGAATGTCTGCCCCATTCGCAAGGAAGGCGTCCCAGCCAATTTGGGAAGCTGTTGTTAGATCTTTTGTACGAAGCTGAATAGTTCGAATATCTGAAGTAGGATTCACGGCAGCAGCAAGGAGTCCGGCTGCCCGCTGTCCCCCAGAAAAAATGTGCGTTATACCGCTATGTTCAATGATATATTTTAAATCTTCTGAAGTGGAATTCAGCGGAAGAGGAACAACGTTAAATCCAAATGAAAGACAGGCGAGATCCACAAGAGTTCCTTTGAAAGTGTTGGGTGTTAAAATTCCAATAGTGGGCTCTTTGCCTTTTGTTAATGCAAAAATTCCCTGCCCTGTTCGACGTATGTATTTCAAAAGTTGTTTAAACGAAATTTTTACTATTTCATCGGGTTGAATGATTTGAAATACGGTTTTATCGCCGTAGCGTTTTGCTCTGTCTTCAATCACATGACCTATGTGGTATCCTGAGAGTTCCATCAGCCGAACGAGTTCCTTTAGCCATGGGTCAATACAATCATTCTCAGAAATGCAATGTTGGAAATAAGGATGGGCAGCTACATCTAAAAATGCATGAATAGATTGATGGTTGGCTACATCTTCGTTTATGGATTGGGCTATTTCCAAAAGTTCAGACGCAGATATTTCACCTAATTCAACCTTTTCAAGGAATCTAGGAGTGGATTCGGGGGTTAACTTCACGAGCGGAATTTAGAATAATTAATTCCACAGTATGAAATTTTTCAAGTGCAAACGAATAAAATTTCTGAATAGAGACATATTGTCATTTTTTGCCATAGTTCGTTATTTGTAATGGAAACAAATTCTGTCAACAGTTTATAAAAATTGGAGTTACCATTTGTCCTTTGGAACAGGGTGCTGTAAGTTTCTGGTGAAATAATCTTTAAGGAAAAATTATGACACAGAAAAATTCTGCTAAAGCCAAGCCCAATGTTTACTCGATGAGTGAGGTAAACATATTAATGAAAGATACTCCGAAGAAAATTCAATCGTATGTGAACGATTTGGAAGAACAAATTTCCCGGATGAGCCAAATTGGCTTTGCTCTTTCGAAGGAAAAGAATATGGATATTCTTTTGGAAATGATCTTGTTGGAAGCGAAGCGTATCGCAAATTCTGACGGTGGCACTCTGTATATGAGGACAAATGATAATCGGTTAGCATTCAAAATAATGAAGACGGATTCGCTTGATTTTCATATGGGTGGCACATCTGGTGTGGATATTCCCTTTTATCCAATTAAACTATATTTGGATGATGGAAAACCAAATAATAATATGATTGCAGCCTATGTTGGTCTTTCGGGTGAAACCGTAAATATCCCGGATGCGTATAAAGCGGAAGGTTTTGATTTTTCCGGCACACGTGCTTTTGATGAAAAAACCGGTTACAGATCCCAATCTTTTTTAACGGTTCCATTACGTGATCATGAAAATGAAATTATCGGCGTGCTCCAACTTTTAAACGCGCAAGATCGGAAAACCGGCGATGTCATTGCATTCACTGAAAAGGTACAGGATTTGGTAGAAGCATTATCTAGCCAAGCTGCGGTTGCTATTACGAATAAAAACTTAATTAAAGATTTGGAAGAACTATTTGATTCTTTCATTCAGGTGTTGGCCGCTGCCATTGATGCTAAATCAAAATATACAGGCGGGCATTGTCAGCGGATTCCCGTCTTGACTGAAACGATTGCTAATGCAATTAATGAATGTAAAACCGGCGCACTGGCAGATGTGTATTTTGATGAAGATGGCATGCGGGAATTATTGGTGGCTGCATGGCTTCATGATACGGGAAAAGTGGCCACACCGCCTCATATTGTGGATAAATCCACCAAACTAGAAACCATCTTAGATAGAATCCATTTGGTGAATACACGATTTGAGATTATCAGGAGAGATGAGGAAATTAAATTCCTTAAGAAACAGTTAAAATTAGAACAAGCAGGAAAAACAGATGAAATGAAAGAATTGAGAAAATTGTATCGTTCAAATCTTAAACAGATTGCCGATGATCAGGATTTCATCAATTCTGTAAACATCGGCGGTGAATATCTTTCGCCGGAGAAAGCGAAAAGAATCAAATCAATCGCCAAGCGAAAATGGAAAGATGGAAAAGAGAGAAAACCAATTATTTCTGATGACGAAGTGTACAATCTTTCCATATCCCGCGGAACTCTAACGGCAGAAGACAGGCAAATAATAAACGACCATACGATCCATACAATCAATATGCTGGAAAAACTACCATGGCCTAAAAAACTATCCAATGTTCCTGGCTGGGCCGCTGCACATCACGAAAAACTCGACGGCACAGGATATCCACAGGGATTGACTGCTGAGGATTTACCAATTCAGCCAAGAATTGTTGCTATTGCAGATGTGTTTGAAGCGTTGACTGCCAGTGATCGTCCCTATAAAAAGGGCAAAACTGTTTCTGAAAGTCTTCGGATTATGGGTTTTATGCGAAATGATTCTCATCTAGACCCTTTTCTTTACGATCTCTTTACCAAAGAACGAATTTGGGAATCGTATGCAAAAGAGTATCTTGCTGAACACCAACTTGATGTTGATTGAAAACATCCAAAGAGGTTATTCAATAACTTAAGGTAAAATGAGTTTCGAAATACCAATTGTCATAGGGATAATAATCCTCATGTTTATCCTGTTTGTAACCGAGGTGTTTGCCTTAGAAGTATCGGCATTGGCAATCCTATGCATATTAATTCTTTTTGATTTCCTGAGCCCTTCAGAAGCGGTGTCCGGGTTGGCCAACCCGGCAGTTATTACGATTGCTTGTCTTTTCATTTTAAGCCATGCTATTCAAAAAACCGGGGTACTCGAATACTTGGTTGCAAGAATAAATACCATCGCCAGCCGGTCATTTTCGTTGGGACTTTCCGCATACCTCTTTAGTATTGCTATCTTATCTGCTTTTGTAAACAATACTGCCATCGTGGCAATTTTCATGCCAATTACAATCAGAATGGCTCATCAATACAAAATCAGCCCTTCAAAAGTGTTAATTCCGCTAAGCTACGCTGCGATTATGGGTGGCACATTGACCTTAGTTGGCACTTCTACAAATCTTCTTGTGAATTCTATTCTCACTGCATCGGGGAACGAACCGTTAGGGATGTTTGAATTCACCAAATATGGTTCAATTCTTTTATTAGTCGGTTTAGGGTATATGATTGCAATTGGATATAAAATTTTACCATCTCGTACTGTAACATCTAGTTTGACTAAAAGTTATCATATGGGCGGATTTTTAACGGAAATGAAAATTGGTAAAGATTCACCTTTAGTTGGAAAAACAATTCTCGCTCGCGCCATTAACCAAAATTATGATGTGACTGTGATTGATATTTTACGCGAAGGATCTATGATAACATCCAATATCAGAAATACAATTTTATTGGATAACGATATTTTATTTGTACGCGGTTCAGTTGACAACTTTTTAAGAATGAAAGAGGTGGAAAAAGTTAATTTGCTAACCGACGAAAAATTGACACAGTTCGAACTTCAACAAGAAAACAATATTTTGGTGGAAGCTTTGCTAACAGAGAAATCTGACTTGATCGGACTCAATTTACTTGGATCAAATTTTAGACGCAGGTATGGTAGTTTTGTTTTGGCGATTAGGCGCGAAGGGTCCATTCTCCGGGAAAAAATCGCAAAGGTGATTTTACATGCTTTTGACACCCTCCTAGTTTATGGTCCTCGTGATAAAATTCAGGAATTGGCGGACTCGAACAATTTTATTGTTCTGGAGGAAATAGAAGCAACTATGAAAAAAAGCCGGTTCTGGTGGGCGAGTATTGTTACCGTTATCGGTGTTGTAACGGTTGCTGCTCTCGGAATTATGCCTATAATGATAGCGGCATTAATCGGATGGGTTGTTCTGTTACTTTTAAAAGTTATTACACCAAATGAATCTTACCAATCCGTTCAGTGGAATGTGATTATTTTAATAGCAGCTCTCATTCCACTTGGTATTGTAATTCAAACCAGTGGGACTGCAGATTGGATCAGCAATTCTCTATTTAACTTCTCGATGTCTTTTGAGGAAGCTTGGCAGCCGTACATTCTTTTATCTCTCATATATCTAATTACTGTCATTTTAACAGAAGTGTCATCCAATGCTGCAACAGCAATTATCATGAGCCCAATTGCATTGGCATTGGCGGCAAAGCTTGGATATGATCCTCGTCCATTCATTTTTGCAGTGTGTTTTGCTGCATCTGCTTCTTTTATTACACCCATTGGATACCAAACAAATTTGATGGTTTATGGCCCCGGAGGTTACAAGTATAAAGATTATCTAACTGTCGGACTTCCGCTTGCCATTGCACTTTGGCTTTTGGCATCTTTCCTGATTCCCATCTTATGGCCGTTTACAGTAATTGGATAAATACCTGAACCTAATCATTACTTTATTACAGGTGATTGGTGATCGTAAATTAACAGCTTATGTCCGAACTAAATGACCGCAATTCACGCCTCACACTTTTTCTAGATAATCCACAAAAAGCACTTTGGACATTGGCCATTCCCATTATGCTTGGTATGGGAATCCATACGCTCTATAACATTGTTGATATGATGTTTATTGGGAGATTAGGTGGAAATGCTATTGCAGGCGTTGCCTTTAATATGCCGGTATTTTTTCTAGTTCTCGGACTCACCATGGGATTGGGCTCCGGTGTAACCGCTTCTATTGCAAGATTTATTGGGAAAAATAATAAAAGGAATGCAGACAATAGCGCAGAACATGCTTTGGCAATGGCGGCTGTGATTGCTACAATTTTTACTATTTCAGGTTTACTTTTTGGACATAAAGTTTTAATCATCCTCGGTGCGGAAAATGAAATTTTATCTTTAGCGTGGGATTATCTTCATATCATAATTCTTGGATTACCTTTCATGATTTTTTCCGGATTTTTTAGATCTATTTTAGCCGGGGAAGGTGATATGAAATTTCCTATGCTGGTTGCAGGACTGGGAACAATATTGAATATCATTTTAGATCCAATTTTCATTTTTGATTTAAATAATTACGGTGGATTTGGTTTAGGTTTAGGCGTGAAAGGCGCTGCCATGGCAACGATCATTTCACAATGCGTTGTTTTTGTTATTTTTATTTTTATGCTTTTTGTTAAAAAACATGCTTATATCACATTTCGGTTAAAAGATTTTTCACCTTCAAAAGTGATTCTATGGGATATTGTAAAGGTGGGATTGCCTGCATCCATGTCCATGATAATAATGGCAGTTGGACAGGGAGTCTTTAATAAAATCCTCATCCATTATTCACCTCAAACAGTTGCAGCATATCAGGTCGCTGGGCGGTTGGACATGCTTATTTTATTGCCCATATTTGCTATCGCAGGCGGATTAACTACACTCGTTGGAATGTTTTATGGTGCGAGTAGAATTGACGCTTTAAATCAAATTGTAAAATATGGAATTTCACGGGTTTTTATTATTACCATCGTTTCATCCATATTTGTTTATTATTTTGCAGAAATATTTTCTTCCATGTTTACTAAAGATCAAGAAATTATTGATGTTGCTGTTGGCTATTTGAGATTAATGTGTCTCATGTATCCGTTTGTAGCTATTGCCATTTCTTCCGGACGAATCATGCAAGGGCTGGGGAAAGGAATTCCAGTTTTGGTCATTACCACTATTCGTGTACTGGTTGTGAGTGCGGCATTGGCAACCTATTTCAAGTTTGTATTAGATAAACCTGTCGTTTGGATCTGGTATGCAATGATGATTTCTACAGCTGTTGCATTTACAATTGCTGTGAGTTGGGTTAGAGTAGAATTGAATGCATTAAATCGTATTTATAAGGATATTCGATGAGTCGGTTAACTGATATCGAAATTCAGGAAAAACTATCTAGTTTATATGGCTGGGAATTCAAAGATAATGCCATCAAGAAAACATTCACATTTAAGTTCTACATGGAAAGCATAGACTTCATTAATCGGTTAGCAGAAAAGGCAGAAGAAACCAATCATCATCCGGATATGGTTGTAGGCTGGTGCAGGATTGACCTCGCATTTACATCGCATGATCAAGGTGGAGTAACTTCGGCGTGTTTTGGCATGGCAGAGATTGCCGAATTACTTAAGAAGGAATAGATGAACGACAAAAAAAGGGTTTCCGGTGAACCCTCTACATTTTGATATTTAAGTTTCGTTAACTGACTTTTCTAACGCCCGTCAGCATTGCTGCACAAACAATTGACTTTACAATATCGCCGACTAGAAAAGGATAGAAGCCTATCACCAAGGCTTCGTTAAATCCGAAATTGAATAAGGTAAGGAAAGCTGTCCCTGAAAAAAGAATGAAGGTTGTAGAACTAAAACAGGTTAGAAAACTAGGGATCGGTTTTAGCGTAAATCCCTTTTCTGCAAAGTAACCTGTTAAAAATGCAGCGGGAATAAACGCCCATAAATATCCAGCAGTCGGTCCTACTAAAACGTGAGCGCCGGCTTTAAATTCAGCGAAGACCGGAAGTCCGGATGCACCCTCAGCCAAATACGCCATCACCGCGAATGCACCGCGCTTAGATCCAAGCAAACCTCCAACCAAAATAACGCCAATTGTCTGCCCTGTTATGGGAACGGGACCAAACGGAACCGGAATGGAAATCTGCGCAAGTGCGGCAATGATAAGGGATCCCAACAACACAGCAATAATACGCGCTATTGGCGTGTCGAACGAAATGATCCCCGTTTGTTTCATTGGTATTGTAGTTATTTTCATAATCTTAATTTATTGAATTATTTTGTGATTGGCTTACAAATAAACTCAGAGATCACCCGGTAACCAACCTCTCTTAAATGGTCATTATTTAAGCAACAACATTTTCTTTGTAACTGTTTTATTCCCATAAGTTAAGGTGTAAAAATACAAACCCGAACTAACATTTCTTGCATTCCAAATAGATGACTGTAATCCTTTGGTTTTTCTATCATTTACTAAAATCTTAACTAACTGGCCATTCAAATTGTAAATCGAAATGTTTATGAATCCGGGTTCAAATACTTCATAAGAAATCGTCGTAGTAGGATTAAAAGGATTGGGATAATTCATTACATAATATTTTTGTGAAATTACTACAGCGTCATTTATGGCCAAATCATGTCCTAGTTTTAGCGCAACCGGACGATGATCCGAAAAATTTTCATCGTATGCATCGAATCCGCCTGCCATGTTTTCATCGATTGCTATCGTTTGTATAAGGGAACTGGTATTTCCAAAACCATCAAATAGTTCATTTGTGATAAAGATATGATCAATATGAGAAGGCCAACTTGGATAAGACCATCCCGAACTTGGACCATTTGCAATATCAATATCGGCAAAAAGATAATTCCCGTCATCATCAAGAATGGTTTGAAACACATTTTGTGCCGATGCATCCGTTAAAATATCGTTGAGATCACCTAATACAATAACATTTTCATCAGGCAAATTCACATCAATATAATCCTTTAGAAGATTACTAGCGTCAAACCGCCGTGTTTCTTCATCCCAGGAATCAGAGAGATCCATAGTACCATTACCGCAACATTTGAAATGATTATTAATAATATAATATTTCTGATCCTGATAATTCATATCCATCACCATAGGCGAGCGGGGAAATGGACGCCAATAGGGCTCTTCTGTATAAATTTCATACATGCTGTCAATTTCAATCACACTCGTTTTATAAACAAATGCCAAGCCGCCAAACCAACTTGACTGAAAATAGTATTCATAATCATCAATATCGTAAATCATTTGTTTAAACAAAGTTGTGTCTGTTATTTCCTGAAATGCATACAAATCAATATCTAAGGACTGTATTATTGCAGACACGGAATCAACAGTAGTTTGTCCATTTTTTGGGAACCATTCTATATTCCAGGTCATCACTTCAAAAGTATCATCCGTTCCAAATGACAGATCGCTTAAACTTTGAGACATTGACGTTGTAATAGCGATTAGGATAACAAATAAATAATTAAATTTCATTGCTGCTTCTTATGGGTTCGATTTGTGTGCGGCATGGCGAAACAGCCAAGCCGATCCCGCAAATAGCGCGACAAAGAATCCATTCAAGATCAAGATCTCGACCATGGAGATTTCAGGACCCTGATGCATCCCAGCGATCAAAGCAATTATGGTGACCAACGTTTGTGCGACGGCCATTGCGAACATCGTCCGTGACATTCCCCGTGGATTCAATCGCACGATAATGGTCCCGATGATTCCAACGGCGAGCACGCCGCCATACATCAGATTGGTGTCGTTATTTTCACTCCCGATGTTGCCAACGGCACCGTTAACCCAGAAGAGAATGAATGCGCCGGTGAGCGCAAGACCTACAGCTAATCTGTACACGGTATTGCCTACTTTAATCGTTGCCAACTTATACGTGAAACCCGTGCTGACTAATAGAATCCAGGCGATTGCGAAATCAGCAACGTCCCAGTTTACTTCGTCTGTAATCTGCATTGCCAACAGCGGCAGTAGCAATATGAATGCCGCAGAAAGCATTACTTGGGGTAGAAAATTAATCATTTAGTAGAAAGTAACTCCAATACCCATCTCGGCAACATCCGAAAAAGTGGGACAATAATGTTCCATTGCCAAGGAAGAGTATATCTACGTTTACCTTTGGCTATCGCGTTGGAAATTTTACAGGCGGCTGTATTGGAATCCATCAGGAAAAACATTTTGAATGAGTGATCTTCCGTCATTTCGGTGGCAATCCAGCCAGGGAAAACAACTGTAGTTGATATATTGTGGAGGCGAAGACTGTAATCCCAACTATCGCCCAAAACCCGCACAGCTGCTTTTGACCCGGAATATCCACCGTGGCCAACCATTCCGCGAGTGCCGGCTATTGAACTGATAATGCATATCCGCCCTGATTTCTGTTCTTTTAGCGTTGGGATGAAGGGAATGATTGTATTGGTAACGCCCAAGATATTCACGGATAAAATTTTGTTTATTGCAGATGCATCACCGGATGAAAGTTTATCGGATCCGCCCACGCCGGCATTTGCGATTACAATATCAACGCTACCGGCTTCATTTAGAAATCGATCGATCACTTGTTTGCAGGAATCTTGTTCGGAAACATCCAATTGTAAGACGATTGGCGTTCCGCCAAGATCCTTGATTTTTGTTCCTACTGCAATTAGCCGATCTTTTCTGCGGGCAGCAATGCCAACCGTGGCGCCCAGTTTTGCATAATAATAAGCAAGCGATTCACCAATTCCACTGCTGGCGCCGGTAATGAAAACTTTTTGTGAAGATGAATTCAAATTTTAATGAATATCTTTTGTCTATAAAGCCACAGCAAAATCAGCCACCACATTATCACATGGAAAAGGGCAAACAGGATAGAGCCGTTCAAATCACCTGCCAATGGCTGGAAAATGGTTTTGTATAAATAGGAATATCCTGAAATAGATTGTTCATCAAGACTAAACTTGACTTTAAGAATGGTTTTAGTCCAAAGACCTGAACCAACGAACAGAAAAATTGAATTGGTTCCATACACTACAAATGGCCAAAAGATTTTTTTTATTCCTTTTAGATCAATGCACCAAATAAGACCGGCAAGAATAATGGATGCAAGGCCGGCTGTGAATAAAACATAGGAACTGGTCCAAAGTGATTTATTTAACGGAAACGCCAGACTCCAAACAAGTCCGGCAACAATCTGAATTCCACCAGAAATGAACATTTTTTTTACATTTTCATTCATGTCAACAGCGGTATGAATCATGACACCTGCCATATATCCCATCAACAGGGTTGCGATTGCCGGAAGCGTACTAAACAATCCTTCCGGATCGAATGGAATTCTGGTTCCAGTCCATAAATGAGATTCACCCAAAATTGTTAAGTCAATCATTCTAACCATATTATTTTCAAGTGAAAATGGCGCAGGACCTCCGAATCCCCATAGAATAATCCAATATCCAACCAAGGTAGAAAAAATGACTCCCCACAGCTGCTTAAACGAGAATCGAAGGACAAGGAAAGCACCAATTCCATAGGCAATTCCGATACGTTGCAACACTCCCATTATCCGAAAATGAGACCAATCCCAATCCTGTCGTATGAAAGGAAACGCATTCAATAAAATTCCAAATGCAAAAATGGTAACGGCTCTCCAAAAAATCTTGACGTATACATCTTTACACCGGCAAAATTTTACCTTTCCCAAAGAAAAACGCATTGCGGTCCCCGCGATAAATAGGAAGAATGGAAAAACGAGATCAGTAAGTGTACAACCGTGCCATTTTGCATGACGAAACGGCGCATAAACGTGAGCCCATGTTCCAGGATTATTTACGAGGATCATGAGCGAAATGGTCATGCCGCGGAAGACATCTAAGGCGAGAATTCTTTGAGATGAATTCAAGAGTCTATTTTTCCTAATAAATTATTCCAGAGCCACCAGAAACCAATTCCTGAGATGAAGAATAAACTTATAGCATATCCTGTATTCCCAAACATCCAATTTCCGATAGCAAAATTCAATCCATAGATTAACCCAATGCCGGCGATCCAATTAAAGAAAAACCCTTGAGTTACTGGTTGCAGTGTGGCCCCTTTGGCATAAGACCCCCACCATCCACCCGGCTGAACTTTTTGGTAAAAAGTCGTTAATGTTTTTTCGGATTCAGGTTTGGTTATGAATGTGACAATAATCCAGACTATGACAGCCACCGGAACAATAATCATTAATTTATGATGAACTTGAATAGTTACGCCGAACAGAATGGGTGATTTATCAAAAAGTGTGTACTCCAATCCCGCAGAAATGGTTTGGTTCCAGGCAATAATTTCTAGGACAATGGTTATAATTATGGAGGTAAGAAGAGCAGAAATTTCCGTCCAGGCATTAATGCGCCACCAAAACCATCTTAAAATGAGTACAAGACCAATTCCAGCACCCATAGAAAAAATGAACTCCCAAGCCTTGCTAATACTTTGCATGTTGATAGCAACAAATGCTGAGCAAATCATAAGTATTACAGTAATAATTCTGCTCACCAAAACATAATGCTGCTGATTGGCATCTTTTTTGATAAATCGTTTATAAATATCATGTACCAAATAAGAAGCTCCCCAATTCAGGTGAGTATCAATTGTTGACATAAATGCCGCAAGAAATGAAACAACCAAAAGACCTTTGAGTCCGGCGCCCAAAAATTCATTCATAATGAGAGGATAACCTGCCTTCGTTCCCAATTCAGAATAAGATTCCGGGATAATCGGAAAAACAACCATACTAACCAGCGCAACGGCAATCCAAGGCCAAACGCGGAGTGCATAATGAGCGATATTGAACCAGAGGGTTGCTGCCAAAGCGTGTTTTTCATTTTTTGCAGACGACATCCGCTGAATGATATATCCACCACCATCTGTTCCGTGATGCGACCACCACATTATGGTGATGAAAATGAGAAATTTTGAGAAAGGAGATTCCCAAAAGGTAAGAGAGGAAATATCAGCATTCGGAATAGGAGGAATAAATTTTAATGTATTCTCATGAACAACTCCCGAACTTGTTAATGCTTGCAGTTTTTCTAAAAGTAAATCCATTCCTCCAACTGCATTTACGGCGATGATTGCAAGGATAATTGAACCTGCCATTGCTATGACGAATTGGACTAAATCCGTCATCACCACGCCCCAAAAACCGGAGAGCAATGCGTAAATCAAAGCAATGATAACACACGCCCAAACTGCTGTCCATCTGTCAATATTTAGCATAACCGCAGTGACGGAAGCCATGGCGTTAATCACCCAGCCCATTACAATGAAATTGTAAAGAATGCTAAAATACCCTGCTTTGAATGCCCGTAAAATAGCTGCCGGTTTTCCGCTATAACGAACTTCCAACAATTCGTTGTCTGTTAAGACTTCAGCTCTGCGCCAAAGGCGCGAAAATAGTAGCGCACCTAATAATCCTGAAAGTAAGAGATTCCACCAAAACCAATTTTGCCAAATACCTTGTCCGCGGACAAATTCGGTAATTGCTAAGGGAGTATCAGCGGCAAATGTGGTTGCCACCATGGACGTTCCGACAATCCACCATGGGAGAGACCTTCCGGATAGAAAATATTCTTCTGTGCTTTTCCCCGCTCGCCTTGAGAAATATACGCCGACTCCAAGGGAAAAAAGAATGTATCCGCAAATGATGATCCAATCTATTGTGTGTAATGCCATAATAATTTTAGAGTGTTTTCAACTTGGCTCTTGGAAAATAATGTTTCAAAATTTCATCAGAAGATTTTCCCGAAAGAGTCATCCCTAGCGCGCCGATCTGGCACATCCCTGCGCCGTGCCCCCAACCTTTTCCTTTTAATGAAAATGAACCGGGAACCCCATTTGAAATTCGATTTGGTTTCATTTTGAAAGCAGAGCTGTAAAGAAATGTTGGGGATAGAGTTTGACGGATTTCATATTCAGTTTCAAGGATGTGGTGCTGTTGCTTGTTGTTAGAATCTAAGCATACAAGACTGCAAGAAAGAATTCTTCCTGATGGTCCTCGGCGTTCTTTTTCCAAGCCAATGACAGCAGAAATATTCAACCTGTATAATTCATTCACTTGCGCAATTAGTTCTTCCTGTGAGATTTCATAATCCCATTTGAAATAGGAATGATTTTCATCCACATTTCCGAGGTATCTCTGTAATTTGAATTCCGGAATAAAGTCCGGACCGCAATAAGATGGTGAACCATCTACAACAGATTCAAGATATTCCAAAATGGGTTCATTGGGCCAAACATTGCTCCCAATTTCTGAAATTCCTCCACATGATTTGGAATATCGAGCATCACAAATACTGTCTCCAACAGTAAGTATTTTTCCAGCCGATTTATGAGATGCCGATTTTGCATGTTCAGACAGTCCCGCTATTCCCTGATACCGCTGACAGCAGTCATCATTACACACATCAATCGTAAGTTTTGGATGTTTCTTCCCTCGGTTCGCCAGCACCCAAGAACGTGCTGTTATCATTTGTGCTTCCAAAAAGGAAGAAGGGCATTTAGCATTCATTTCAGACACTGCGACACAGGCAAGATATTGTTCCAAAGAAATAATATTAATGACAATGAGTGAATCGCCCGATTTCCTGATTTCTATATTCCCCGGAAGTGTAACATTTATTAATTTTTTCCAATGGAACCCACGTCCAGCGGGGACATGATGTACAGTAATGCCATGCTCCTCAAAATCAGAGGATGTTTTTTTTATTGTAAAATTCCCGTCCTTTATTGAAGACACGAATGAACCGGGAGTCTCACTAAAAAGGAAATGTTTATTTTCTGATTCGATTATGTAGCAATTAGGATCAGAAAATGATAATTCAATTTCTTTTTGTTTATCAATTGGGAGAATGATGCCGATTCGAAACAATGTTTCAGATTGTGGAAAATTATTTGAGGAACTGTTCATTTTACCTCAGTGAACTTTTTGGCCAATTGACTAGGTTTGAGCGGCATCTATCCCGGCACCGATAATTGGCGCTTTCCTAAGTGTTGAAATTTTAACCAGCTCGGGATTTATTTGAAGGTTGTCTAAATAAACTGCTTTTGCATCTGTGTGAAGCCGATCGGATTTTTTGATCAGGTTTCTCAATTGATGAATCAATGGTTCCCATAAAATACCGTACCCTTTGGAAGATTCAAGCAAAGCCCCCAAGCGCTGGCCGATAATAATGCGATCCAAAATTATCCCTAAATATGGATGTTTAGATGATGGCGTCCCTCGATTCGGATCAACGAAACCATAACGACCTTCCCACCCGGAATAAATGGTTTCTATGCGTTCGAATAACAAATCCGCCAAATTGAAGCTGACATCGGCAAACGTTTTCAAGGCTGGCTCTTCCTTTTGAATAGCACGCTTCAAAATAACGTCAGCATTAATGCCATCGGCATTGAGCGATTCAATTGAAATGCCGGAATAGGTACTGTAAATGGATTGAATCCCGCCGGTAGATGCAAACTGTTCCATTTCAATTTGGTCTTGGTTCATCATTTCCCACGATTTAAGAAGCCATGCTTTTGTGTCGTCGAACGGCACCAGTTTGCCCTTAAGTTTTAATGCATCCGCAGTGCCTGTTCCCCCGCCAAGATAGTATCCATTGGTAACAGCTTTGAATAAACCATCCGCGGCAAACTCTTCGCCCAAACCGCAGTAATCAGCATCACTGCCCAAATGGTGAATGGGCTTTGCTAATTGTAGTCCTTTTTGAGAAAGTATTTGTTCTAAATTGTCGCAAAAATGGGGCATTCTGGGACCATTGGCCATGGCAGCGATCCCACGAACGTCCACTGTTTTCAACCCGGGCATTCCGATACCGATAATAATTTGTTCCCCAATGTTAATTTCTGAAATTGTTTCAACGAATGTACCGATAATCGCCTTTTCTTGAATCTGTTCCGCATCGGTTAATATTATGCCGGAATACATTTCTTTGAGTTGGGAATCAATATTCACCGGTGTAAAACCGGGATCGAAACCCGGAAAATCAGAATATATTTTTTGTGATTGATCTCGTCCCAGCGTAAAACCGGCGGAAGATTGTTTAATCCGCGAGGCGCTGACTTTTGTGGCCCCTCCGTCAATTCCGATAATTGCTGGATTGTTCATCATGTTGATTGATTCAGGGTTTGCCGCCTGTGTATGGCTTTTAAACGCATATAATCTTTTGCATTATCGTTCCGATTAACGGTTATTTCATCAATCGAATGATCCGTTCCTCCGGGGTGACGGACCACATCATAAATGGCGTCATAAATTCGACCCATTTTATATTTTTCGCTAATGCGCATGACCAATTCATAATCTTCGGCATAATTACGACTGTACGGATCATCGTTCATTCCGAAATATCCCACATCTTTTATGACTTGAATGGACATACATCTTGGCGCACCGGCACCACCAATACGAAGTAAATTATTCCGCCCGTTGTCATCTGTCCATTCGTCATGTGTCACCGTGGGGATGTCTTCTTTACGTTTCAGAGTACCATCTTTTTGTAATTCCCAAACATCGTAACTGCCAATCACTAAACCAATTTTCGGGTCGGAGTCGAAAATTTTCAATAATTTTTCCACAGCTTTGGGTTTCAATCGATCGTCCGAATCCAATTGAACATAGAATTCTCCGCGCGCTACCTTCACGCCTGAATTAAGGCAATACCCGATATTGTTAATATCCAATACAAGCAATCGAACTTGTGGAAAGTCCTCATTATATTTATCACCGTCAGACATATATCGTTTTACTTCCGGAATAGTGGTATCGCTTTCTCCACCGTTCACCACGACAATTATTTCAATATTCTGTACAGTTTGCTGAAAACAGCTTTCTAATGCTGACCCAATGAATTCCGGGCGTTCATTGACAGGAATAATGATGGTTGCTTTCAATGATGGATCATGCTTTGGTTTGGGTCTTGGTTCATAAAAGTCATTAGGAGAAAGATAAGCGTCAATACGCTTTAAATGATTTGTGCAAATTTTTTCTGATTCCAATTGGCTATCTTTGCTTTCCATAAGATAATCAAACACATTTGCCGATTTTTTTTGTGCTTTAACTGTGTAAAGACTTCCGCTGTAACGGTTGGCAATACGTATCAAATCCCCATGTTCTGATAATTTTACACGTAAATCATACATTGTTTGATGTTTTAGCGATTCATCAAATCCACCACATTGTTGAAAAGCTGATTTTCGGACACAAAACACTAGTCCGTAATCTTGATTATCCCTGATGCGCCCTTCGTGGTGATGAAGCAAGTGAATTTCTTGAATTTCACCATTATTGTCTAAATCATAATCGGAATAAATCATAGCAGCATTTGGATTACGTATCATGGTTAGGTTGCAAATATCAATAGTTGACGTATTCAAATAGACCGGTGCGCTTAGGTTATTAATCAGTAAAAAGAATGGTTCATCAGATTGGTTAATTGCTTGATTCAAAACAGCTGCAGCATTTGTGTTTTGAATTGATAAAAATTGAATAGAAGAATCAACGCCGTCAAAGGGCTCTCCCACAGCGAATATCTGATTAGGTTCTGTTGATTGGTTAAGAACAGAATTGACCGTATCCCGGACATCTGAAATGGATTGAGTCTTTGGGCTAGGTATCGTGAAGAAAATATTCATAGTTAATAATTTAATGATTTTATTAGAGTTCTAAAACTAATGCAAATTATTTCATAGTTCATGTAACTTTTTTCATCATGAAAGTAAATAAACAATCATTTACCATTATTGGTGCTATTATTTGTATTCGGTTGCTATTCGGAGCAGTTCAAAATACCGTATCCATTTACAGCGAGTCCATGGACAAAGACCTTCCATGTTTAATTATCCTCCCGGATGAATATAAAGATTCTGCTCTCCGATTTCCTGTTGTGTTTTTGCTTCATGGTTATAGCGGTAATTATAATAATTGGTCAGAACACACCGATCTAGGGAACTATGCTGACAGGCATAAAATGATCCTTATTTGCCCTGAAGGTGGTTATAATAGCTGGTATTTGGATAGTCCAATGGATGCCAACAGCCAATACAGGACCTTTGTCGGGAAGGAGCTGGTTCAATATATTGATCTAAACTACCGAACGATTCCCAGGCGGGAACACCGGGCGATTACTGGATTGAGTATGGGCGGACATGGTGCTTTATATCTTGCCTTGGAGTTCTCGAATAATTTTGGATCTGCAGGGAGTATGAGCGGTGTGGTTGATTTAAAATTCACTACAAAGAAAAATGAATTGGGTGAGAAAATCGGGTCTTTTGATAATTTCCCGGATCGATGGGTACAGTATTCAATCAACTCTAATGTGATAAAATTCAAAGAAACAAAAACTCAGTTAATCATTGATTGTGGTGTTGATGATGCGTTTATTGAAAGTAACCGATTGTTACATAAACAATTGTTGAAATTAAATATTCCACATAATTATTCTGAAAAACCGGGTGGCCATTCTTGGGATTACTGGGTGAATATTTTGGATGACCATTTGATATTTTTTAATCAGGTTTTTATGGATCATTAGCTTTTTTCAATTTTTTTAAACCATGGTCTAAATCTACACTTCTTTGGTAAGCATAAAATCTGTGGATAAGATTCAGACCAAAGAAATCATCAAGATAGAAGAATTGTTATTTTAAATTCAACCCTTCATGAAAAAAACAAATTCATTCATTCTTAACGTTGTTCTCATTTTCATCCTGTCAGGTTGTACCGGTCCGGGAGGTATTATGTACCGAGGAACATGGGCAGAGCAAACAATAAAGAAACTCACTTTACGCGAAAAAATCGGTCAAATGATGCTTGTTCGAATGAATATGAAATTTATGAATAATGAAAATTCGAAGTGGAAAGAATTGAAATCAATTATAGGAACGGATGGTGTTGGTGGTATTCATATTTGGTATGGAGATGCCGGTTCGTCTTTAACTATTCTGAATGAAATCCAAAAATTGTCGAAAATCCCTATTTTGGTAGATGCCGACATTGAATATGGGTTAAACCAAAGATTTAAAGCCGGAACTGATTTGCCACCGCTAATGGCTATTGCGGCTACAGGCAATCCAAAATTTGCGTACGAAGTCGCCAGAATATCTGCGACTGAGGCTCGCGCTGTAGGGATTCATTGGAATTTCTCTCCGGTAATAGATGTAAATAATAATCCTGCAAATCCGATTATCAATACGCGATCTTTTGGCGAAACGCCTGAAATCGTTAACAGGTTCTCGGAGGAATACATTCGCGGTTTGCAGGATTTCGGCATGTTGGCAACTGCCAAACATTTCCCGGGGCACGGAGATACCGAAACGGATTCACATTCAAATTTAGCTCAAATTCCGAGTGACTCTGCACGAATTTGGTCTATGGAAATTGAACCTTTCCGCCATGCAATTTCCAAAGGTGTCGATGCAGTCATGGTTGCGCATGTTACCTCGCCGGATTATCAACCCAATGCTGAATTGCCGGCAACTCTTTCCAAATATTGGGTTACAGATGTATTAAAAGGCGAATTAGGATTTGATGGTGTTGTGGTAACAGATGCGATGAGCATGGGCGGTATTACAAAAAATTATTCGGATGATTTTGCACTAATTAAAACTATCAATGCCGGATGCGATTTTATCATTCAGGCGCAAAGTGTAAAAAATGCTATTGATGTTGTAGAAGCAGCCGTTCTTAATGGAACAATTATGGAATCGCGAATAACTAAATCCGCACTCAAAATGCTTACTATGAAAGAAAAAATTGGGTTGAATCGAAACCGCTTAATTAATCTGGAATATGTCCAACGAACTCTTGGGTTAGCATCCAATAAAAAAACCGCATCGTTGATCGCCGAGAAATCATTGACTTTGGTAAAAAATGAAGGTGGCGTTCTTCCGTTGGATGTTACGTCTGATGAAAATTGGATAGTTATCGATTTATATGATTCGCCAAATAATCATTCAAAAAGTTTAATGACCCAGCTTCTATTGAAATCTGGAAAAAAAATCATCCCATTTCAAATAGATGAATCCGATAGTTCGGATTATCACGCATCTGTTTTGAATCAGATCGAACCAAATACAACTATTGTTGTAAATGTTTTTGCCAGTCCAAAAGCATGGAAGGACAGAATTGGACTTCCGGTCCATGAAGCTGATTTCGTGAAAAGTCTTGCCAAAAAAACAGATAAGCTGGTAATAATCAGCTTTGGAAATCCTTATCTCATCCAAGATTTTCAGGATCTACCTGTTTATGTATGTGCTTACAAAGGAAATTCCATCTTGCAAAAAGCTGCTGCCAAAGCAATTTTGGGACGAATCGCTTTTACCGGCACTTTGCCGATCTCGATTCCGGAAGTAGCAGAATTGGGTTTTGGTATTCAAACAGAAGTGTTGAAACAAAAACCCGTGGGTAGTTCTGGTAAACCTGGGAAATTACTGAAGCGTTCGATGCCATATGAAATAAATGCAGATGTTTCGGACCTGCAAATTTTGATGAATGCAGCAGTCGCAGATTCAGCTTGGCCGGGTGCTGTTATGTTGGCAGCAAAAAATGGAACTATTTTTTTTCACGAAGGGTTTGGGTTTCATACATACGATAAGAAAAAACGAGTCCAACCATCGGATATTTTTGATTTGGCTTCATTGACAAAAGTTGTAGGTACTACCATGGCTATCATGCATTTATTTGATAATGGAAAAATTCAATTGATTGATGCCGTAATGAAATATGAATCCAATTTTAAAGGGGATAAAAAATCAGAAATCACAATTAGGCACTTATTATCTCATACTTCAGGTTTACCGCCTTTCGAACTTTTTTATAAAACAGATGCAAATTGGGACGATGTGTTGAAAACAGAATTAATTTTTAACCCCGGAACGGACTATAAATATTCTGATATTGGATTTATGATTTTAGGAAATATTGTAGAAAAAGTATCAGGAAAATCTTTGGATATATATTTAAAAGAAGAAGTGTTTGACCCCATTGGATTATCAGAAACGGGTTTTAATCTTCCTGAAATCAAAATGCACCGAACTCTTCCAACGGAATTAGATGCAAACGGAAATCCATTGCATGGTGTTGTGCATGATGAAAATGCTCGCTATTTTGGTGGAGTGAGTGGACATGCTGGAATATTCTCGACTGCTCGTGAATTAGCGATTTTATCACAAACACTTCTGAATGGTGGACTATTTGGCTGGAAAAGAGTTTTTAAAGAAGAAACAATCAAAAATTTTACAAAGAAAGCAGATATTTTTCCGGGAAGTTCCAGATGTTTGGGTTGGGACAGCCCTTCGGATTCATCCAGCGGAGGCGTATTCTTAAGCGACTCAAGTTTTGGTCACACCGGATTCACGGGAACGTCACTGTGGATTGATCCGGAAAATAAAATGATTGTCGTTCTGCTTACAAATGCTGTACATCCTCATCGCTCTTGGAAAAAACCGAAGTATTATGAATGGCAGCAAAGAATTAATTCCGCTGCTTACGAGGCAGTAGGTTTGAACAAACTAAATCCAAATTTGCTAAAGAGGAAAAGATGGGAATGATAAGGAAGAAAGAAAACGGAAGAATTAAAAAGTCAATTTTTCTACTTTTGTTCCTAATGGTAGTGTTTGCCTGTTCTAATAATTATGATTGGGTGAATTCACTTCCAAAACCATGGACATTATCAAACAAAGAAGTATCAAAGATTTTACCTGAGTTTTATAAGCGATTCCCGGATTTTTATGATCGTCTTAAAGCCTTTGCAATATGGCGAGTTGGGACACCTTATGATATTTTTAAACTAGGCGAGGAAGCAGAACCCGATTTGGATCCCATCATACGGTTGGATGTTTCAGATTGTACAGTTCATGTACTCACGAGTCTTGCTTTCACACAAAGTAAATCTTGGAATGAAGCTCGTCGGAAAATGATTGCTATCCATTACAAGGACGGTACTCCAACTTATAAAACGCGTTGGCATTATACGTCGGACAGAATTTCATTCCACCCGTCAACGGTTGATATTACTACCGAACTATTGAGTCAAGGCGAACTTGAAATAATAGATATTGTATTGAATCAAAAATTGGATGGAAGTGAATTTCTTGACTTAGATTGGAAAAAGGAATCAACGTTGCTCTATATCCCCAATAATAATATCAATAAAAAGCTGTTATCAAAACTACCAGATGTATGTGGAATAGCTTTTGTGAAAAAAGACTATTTCAAGTCAGGGATTGTCATTGCTCACGAAGGAATTTTAATTAATAATAAGAATCTAAACCATGCGTCTTCAGAATATGGTCAAACAGTAAATGTCGATTTTATGGATTATTATTTTCGGGAGTCAGGCCCATTATTTGATGGTCTATTCATCTATAGGTTTGAGCCATTAGGTAAGAATAACTAGTTTAAATTCAGAGTAGGCCTTTCAATAGATTCCTCTAATTTCCGTGCTGAGGCTAGAAATTCTTCCACGTTCATTTCTTTTAAGTAAATAGCGCCATGCACTGCTCTAAGCTGAGGATTATTATTTTGATACCAATAATCCCGTCCCAGTAAAAGTTGTAAATCTTGATGTTGTTCAACCCAGATTTTTTGAGTCAGATCGCAAAACGGACCATTTAATTCATAACTTGGGAAAGATGCATTTTTTTGACTAAGATAACAATTCATAAACGTTGAATTTAAAATGGCTAATGAATTCAAAGTGACAGGTACTATTAAATCTGCTTCATCCAAAGAGAATCGGTACCATACATTTCGATATCCCCAAATTCGCAATTGGGAAAGATCTTTCTCATTTTTCCATTGACGAACTGCGTCTGCAATTGACTGAAGGACTTTGTAATGAGTATCCGGCCCACTGCCTTCGGGATCAAATGCTAAAGATATTACGGTTGGATTTATTTCCTTTAGTTGATCCAAAATTGGTACTACATCTCGAGACTGTTCCGGCGATTCGGTAAAAATTTCACCAGTGTAAAATCCTAATCTTAAATGATGAATATCCTGTACCCTAACACCATAATTTGCCCAAACTAGTTCTTCTTCATATTCTCTAACCATCCCTTTCAATTTTTGGATTTCTAGAGAATTATTTTCACCATCATAGCATTTACTTAGTTCATTTATGATTAATAATATTTGGTTCTTTAATTCAATTTTATTTTTGATTTTATAAATTTTTACGACACAACGGATCACCCTATGAACCATTCCTCGTATTTGTCCTTTCGGTCTATTCTGAGCTATTTTATCAAGATAATGGAAAACATCCTTGTCCCATTTACGTTTAAAACCATCAGAGAAAAAATCTGCAAATTCTACCATTTGTATTTTTCCAATTGATAATAATTGGATTGCATTTTTTAAAATTTCGGTAATGAAGCCATTTGTTACGGAAGTAAACCCGGAAGTCATATTGGCGAAATGATGTGAATTGGTGGATGACCGCATGAGATGAATGATGTGTGGCATCATCCCTAGCATAATATCATCATGATGTGGACCCGTATGATAAAAGACTTGATTTTCTTCGTCCTTTATCCCTTTTTGAATTTTGGCATCAATGTTTGCAATAATTTCTTCCACAGATGTTTTATTTAGATTTGGAATATGTTTGCAAATTGGATCATTTTTAAGATCGGTAACAGTTAATTTTTTTCCAAATGTATTCGACGAGTGCGCCAATTGAAGCAAGGCACGTTGTTTTTTTGATTCGCTCCACTCTGCATTTTTCCAGTATATATTTTCTACATCCTTTAAATGTTTTCCCGCACCTTTGGTTAAATAAAATCTGCTATTTTTTAAGGTTTGCAAAACGCTTGCCGGATAAATTACATCGGGAGCATTTTCGAGGGATTTCTTTACAATTGTAGCCTTTGCTTCCCCGGCTGCTGTAATAATTGCAACAGCATTTTTATTTGTCGTAATTGTTCCGAGGCCGATGGTAATAACCAACCTATTTTTACTGATTTCAATTCCACCCAAGTCTGTGGCTGCAGCAGCTTGAGTTTCAAAATTGGTTTCCATAAGCCGAGTGGTAGAATTATGATCTGACCCTCTGACATTAAAAGCGATATGACCATCCGGACCAATTCCTCCGAGGAAGAATCCAATTCCGCCGAGATTATTAATTTTGTTTTCATACTCTGAACACCATTGGTCAATTAAAAAAATGGAACGTTGCTGTTCTTTTTCTGTATTGGATTTAGGGTCTTTATACCGTAACGAAAGATCCACCAACCCATCCGGAAAAACCTCAGACCAAGGTTTGTTCTTAAAAAGTGAAATTTGGTCACAATTAATTAACACAGCTTTTTCCTCCGGTATTCCCATACCATTTAGATAATATTTTTTTATATAATGGTTGAAACTATTATGCTGTTTTGGATTTATTGGATAAAACTCATCAATTTGAACGAAGGTTAGACAAGATAGATCAGGTTTTTCTTTCAGATTTAATCCATAATTATTTCTCATTGAAGTCAATTTTTTATCATTCCAGTTTGTTAATAAATGATGTGTCCACTTTATAAAATATTCCGGCGTTTTTCCGGTGGGAAGACTGATGATGCCCTTAGGATTTTCTGAAACCCATTCTAAAAATCGCAGAGCAGTCAGTAAGCCAAGTTCCGGAAAACTATCTACCAAAATATAAGGAATCTTAGTAGCTTGAGATTTGAATCCTTGTTTTTTGGAAAATGCTGCTTCTGTTAAGGATAGGGGTATATTATGCACGATTTTTGTAATTTTTGAATACAATTATGGAATAAATCTAATGCTAACTAATGGTGGGTTTTCTATTTTTATTAACCAACTATAAAATTAGATTGGAAGACTACGGATTAAATTATCATGAATATATGCATATTTGAAGACGAGGCTGTAAAAACCTTAAGCCCGATGGTGAATTTCCGACCCGTATTTGATTTACGGGCGGGATCGCTATTAATTCGGGAAAAAATAACATCCGCCTTCCCGGATGCGAAAGTTTCCTATTTAGTCCGGAAAACAATTGCGGCATCCGTTCAGGCATCCAATCCTGAATCATCTGTAAATACAACGAATTCAGATGAGGAAACGCTTTTCATTAACGGTCGACTCGTGATAGATAATGCAATCCGGAAAGAAATCCATAGTTTAGCTTCCGGGCAGATTCTTAGCTGTAATGGTGATGTTGTGGCGGCTCGAAAGAATGCAGATTCCTTCGATCTTAATAATTTTGATTCTTCCGATTCAGTAAAATACGATGCATTGTTGGTCAATTACATCTGGGAATTAATTGCCATGAATGGGGTCCAAATTGAATCAGATTTCAAAATTCTTACGCAAGGAAATCCTTCTTTAATTGGAAACATTTCTGCTGAAGCGCATTTCATTCATTCAGACAATATTCATATATCTGCTGGAGCCGATGTTCAACCCGGTGTTGTAATCAATGCTAAAAATGGATCTGTCTTTGTGGATGAGAATGCCATTATAATGCCGAATACATTTATTGAAGGTCCGGTGTTTATCGGAAAGAACACGATTGTAAAAGCTGGTGCAAGAATACTTTCAGGAACATCTGTTGGAGAAAAATGCAAAGTCGGCGGTGAGGTTGAAGAATCCATCATTCATTCTTATTCCAATAAACAACACGATGGTTTTTTGGGCCATTCTTATTTGGGTTCTTGGGTGAATCTTGGAGCCAATACAAACACGAGTGATTTGAAAAATGATTACGGAAATGTAAGCATGATTTGCGATGGTAAAATGGTTGACACCGGAATGATGCATGTTGGGCTTATCATGGGAGACCATTCGAAAACTGGAATTAACACGATGCTCAACACGGGCACAACTGTGGGATCATCCTGTAATATGTTTGGGAACGGGTTTCACCCAAATCATATTCCATCGTTTACTTGGGGAGGACCGGACACAAATTATACGGAATATCGATTGGATAAGGCTATTCATGTTGCAGAAAAAGTCATGGATAGAAGGGGTGTGCAAATGACAGCAGATGATAAAGTTATGATGCAAACCGTTTTTGATTCTACAGCAGAAGAACGAACCATATTCTCTTAAATGCGTCGATCGCTAATCCTTTTAATCTTGGGAATAAATATTTTGTTTCCAAAGGATCAAAAAATTCCCGACTATATAAAAGCAGGAATTCATGAATCATATAGTGGTAAATCTAATAAAATTATCATTGGTTCAACTATTCTCGGTGCTGTGATTGCTTACCAATATGATACAAACCTTCAATCCTACGCCCAACGCCAAGGGCTCATGTCTGAGTCCACGGCAAATTTTGCAGATGATTTCGTTATGGATGGTTGGTCTATCGGAATTCTTACCGGAGGCATTATTGCTGAGCATTTTTTATCCGATAACTCAAAATTAGATCTTCATAGAAAATTTAAATATGCATTTACCTCAATGGCGACGTCAACTGTTTTAACATACGGATTGAAATATGGCGTCGCGCGTGAAAGACCAAATCTATCAAATAGCCGTTCTTTTCCATCGGGACATACATCCCACAGCTTCACGATTGCTGCGGTTTCGCAGGAATTATTCGGATTCAAAATTGGTGTGGCTGCTTACACAATGGCTTTCGTTGTTGGCTTGAGCAGAATTCAAGATAATAAACATTATCTAAGCGATGTGATGTTTGGCGCCGGGCTTGGAACCGTCATTGGACGGGGATTCGGAATGGTTTATAAAAAAGAGACAATCGCAGCATCCTTTCAGCCAACTTTGGACGGAAAGATAAAAATGTCGGTTCGGTTTTAAGTTAAATTGGGTTTATTTTCTTGTAGATGTGAATCAAATCATGAGAAAAACATATGAATAAAACAGATTTAGCCAACGTTGCCAAGCAAATATTTACAGTCGAAGCTGAAGAATTAATTAAAGCTTCTGCCCGGATTCCTTCCGATGTTGTAAAAGCGGCAGATTTAATTCAGAATCACGACGGGAAAGTAGTTGTGTGTGGTCTTGGGAAATCTGGACTCATTGCTCAGAAAATAGTTGCCACATTTTGCAGCACCGGAACCCAAGCAGTATTTTTACATGCTGCAGAAGCGCTTCATGGCGATCTTGGGATTTACCATCCTGGCGATCCAACTATCCTTATATCCAAAAGCGGTAGTACAGATGAAATTCTGAGGCTTGTTCCCATATTGAGGGAATTCCAATCACCATTAATAGGAATCATTGGAAATTCAAATTCTAGGCTTGCAGAAAAAGTAGATATTGTATTGGATGCTTCTGTAAGCAGAGAAGCCGATCCGCTCGGAATTGTTCCAACATCCAGCACAACACTTACGTTAGCGGTTGGCGATGCGCTGGCTGCGGTTTTGATGAGCGCAAACGGTTTTAAGCACGACGATTTCGCTCGATATCATCCGGGTGGTGACCTTGGAAAAAAATTAAGATTACATATTCAGGATATCATGCAGCCGTTGGAAGATTGTGCTGTTGTAAATTCTGATGAAAAATTGAGGAATGTCGTTATCCAAATGACAGAAAAACCGCAAGGCGCGGCTCTTGTTCTGAATGAAAATCAATCCCTTTCTGGAATCGTGACCGAAGGCGACCTCAGGCGATGCCTCGCTGAAAATGGCGACATTGATCAACTTTCTGCTGAAGAAGTGATGACAAAGAATCCGGTGTCCGTTTTGGATACGTTACCACTTAGTGATGCAGTCAGTCTCATGGAAGACAGAACGTCGCAAATTTCTGTTTTACCGGTGATGAACGAAAACGGACTTTGTACAGGTTTGCTCCGAATTCACGATATTTACCAGACGACACTTCCGTAAACCTAACAGACCCTTTGCTGCCCGCACTATCGCATATAAAGTGCATTATTGTAATTGCTCAGTTTTCTTTTCCCTGTCATAGGGGATAATGATAGTGAGGTTAATATAAATTGTTCTTTAAAAAGGGCGCATTCATCTAATCTTAAAGCATATTAGTTTCAATTTTAGTGAGCTCAATTTTAGCTTAAACTAAAACGCCCCAGCCAAAAAGGTCGGGGCGTTTTTTAATCCATTGTTCGAATTACCTCATCATCGAGAAATCAGCTTTTTCCATGATTGGATAGCCAAGCGATTATAATTAATCTTTTGACTTTTATTTTCCTGGACAAACATCGGAATGAAGGGGCGAGAACTACTGGAACGATGAAAATATAAGCGCATTTTCATGGTCATAGCTGTCAGGCTGCCGTCATCAAACAGAATTGCATTTTCCATCTCATCCAAACATTCATCTTCGCTGATGGGATTCCCTTCATCATCCTTGGCATCGTCCCCGCAGGGGCTTTCTTCAATGATAAAAGTTGCATTGTTTCCGACAACATAATATCGCATTGAAAATGTATCAATATAGGCATTTCCTTCGTCATCCATCCCATCCTCAATGATAGTTATGTTTATACTGTCTGCTGTCCAATTGCCGCTGAAGGTATCAATTGTGGTTGTTTCATTTCCTAATGAATCTTCTTCTGTCCACTGATCAATTCCGTTAAACGTACCATCAGCATTAATGGTAAGCTGTGTAGGTCCGCCTTCATTTTCTTCAAATTCCGATGGATCAAAAATGAATGCAGTCTCTGTCGGAGTGTTTGCCGGAATAGTGAGGTTGGTCAGGGCGAGTGTTCCACTTACAGAAACTGTTGTTGTGGAATCCACGGACCATGTTGAATCTGTTTCTGTAACCTTGTACAAAGTCATGGCGGAGACAGTTGCTGAAAAATTCGAAGAGTCGTACGTGTAGGTCGGTTCATCATTCACATATTCAGCTACTCTAAATGAGTCAGGGTCGAAAGTATCAAGGTCGTCTAATGAAGACCATATCGGAATTGTGAGCACCTCAACAAATGCATGTTCTGTATCATTTCCAGAGCCGTCAACATCGTTACTAATACCGAATATAGTAATTATTTGCTCTGTTGAGCTCCCTTCAATAATCGATTTCAACATAGAAATCATATCAATATTAGACGATATAAAAGTTGGCTCGTCCTGTGATCCATCAACCCACGTTCCGCCCATATTCATACAATCAGTTTCATCAACAGCGTCAATATAATCACCGTTGGCGTCTATACATTCTCCTGAATCATCAAAGGAATTCAAATATGCTAATGGCCAAAGATAAGTGAGCGAGGCTGCATGATCGCCGGTTATAGTAAGCGCCCCCGTACCTTCTTCAAAAAAGTGATACAGTACCTGATCCGAACTCACTGTTGCTTCCATGGAAACTACCATACTGTCTCTGTCCCATGTGCCGACAAGTTCATCAGGGTTGCTCGTGATGGACTCTTCATCCTGAAGGAGTTCCTCACACGACCAGAATAAAAGTGATGTCAGCATCAAGGCTGAAATGATTTTAATTGGTTTCATAATATGCCTTTCTATTGTTTATTTATATTCCAAAATACAAGTTTAGCTAAATGGAAAACAACAGGGAATTATTTTTGGTGATACATCGCACAATTCCCTTTTCTACAATTTTCATAAAAATGAAGAAATCGTTTTGGATATTTTATAAATCTTTTAATTTCGCACCCGTTAATTCTAATGAAATTGTAGATCATTATATGATAAAAATAACAAATTTGACAAAAAACTACGGCAATGTAGAGGCGGTAAAGTCCATTAATTTTAATATCTCCGACGGAGAAATTGTGGGTTTCCTTGGTGCCAACGGTGCAGGAAAAACTACAACTCTAAAAATGATTACAGGATTTTTAGCGCCGACATCAGGATCTGTTGAGGTAAATGGAATGGACATTGGTGAGTCTCAACTTGAAATACAAAGACAAATTGGTTATCTACCCGAGACAAATCCGCTTTACGGTGAAATGTCTGTCCATGAATATCTGGAATTCATTGCACAGGTTCGGGGTATCGTGAAAAAAGATTTTACAAAAGCACTTCGCCGGGTCGTAGCAAAGTGCGGTCTAAAAGGCGTAGTTCATAAATCCATTTCATCCTGTTCCAAGGGATACCGCCAGCGGATTGGTCTTGCCGCTGCCATGATTCATGACCCCGATATTCTGATTCTTGATGAGCCGGTCACTGGCTTGGATCCAAACCAAATTGTAGAAATTCGCGAGCTTATTAAAGATCTCGGTAAGGAAAAGCTGGTACTGATGTCGAGCCATATTCTGCAGGAAATCCAAGCGACGGTTGATCGGATTCTGATTATTGATAAAGGTGTAATTATCGCGGACGGTACAAGTGAAGAATTGATGAACAACTTTATGGGAAATGTAAAGCTGACTTTGGAAGTAAAAAATGCTGAAGACGACAGTATAGCTGACATAAGTGAAAAAATACCTGAATTAACGCTTTTATCCTCTGAGAAAAAAGGTGACTTGCACCGGTTTAATTTTGAATATGCGAGAGAATTTGATCCGAGGGAGGCGGTGTTTCATTACGCGGTTGAATCCGGATGGGTAATTTTTAAAATGACACCCCACACCGCAAATCTTGAGGAAGTATTCCGTACGCTAACAAATTCTGAGGGTGGCAATGGGTAACATAAAAGCTGTTTATCTCAAAGAAGTGCGGGGATATTTCAACACTCCGATGGCTTACATTTTTCTTACCATTTTTGCACTTGTAAACGGATACTTTTTCACCAACACCTTTTTCCTGATCGGGCAGTCAGATTTGAGATCGTTATTTAGTACTATTCCGCTCGTTTATTTATTTTTCATTCCTGCTGTATCAATGGGACTTATTGCTCGGGAGCGAAATATCGGAACCATAGAAATCATGAATACACTCCCGCTGAAGACTAATGAATTTGTCATCGGAAAATTTCTGGCAGCTTTGACATTGATTTTGGTAGCCTTAGCAGTAACATCAATTCATTTTTTCACACTCATTCAGGTTGGCGATAATGTAGATACCGGCGCCGTCATTAGCGGCTATATTGGTCTTGCGCTCGTGGGCGCGTTGTACACCTCAATTGGAACGTTTGCAAGTAGTGTTACTGAGAATCAAGTTGTCTCTTTTATTATTGGTGTTTTTATCGTTTTGACATTTTGGCTTTTGGACAAATTGCTAATTTTTATTCCCACTTCAGTAGCAGGTTTGGTTCAATACCTTGCGGTGGAATATCATTTATCAAATATTTCACGCGGTGTTATTGATACTCGAAATCTTGTCTATTTCTTTTCTATTATTGGATTCTTTTTATATCTAACAATCCATATGTTAGACCTTAGAAAATGGAAAGCTGGTTAAGATGGATTTGAAAAAATCAGCTTATCTGGCTCCGGCAATTTTGGCGACAGCACTCGTCGTTCTAAATATTGTATCCCGTGATAAATTTTCAAGGCTAGACTTAACGGACAACGATCAGTTTACCTTATCCATATCTAGCAGAAATGTACTAGACAGTATAGATGATTTACTGATAATGAAAGTGTATTTTTCTGATGATCTTCCGGGTGAGCTTGGGAATACCCGCCGCTATTTGCAGGACATTCTCGAAGAGTACGAAGCGTATGGTAATAATAATGTACGGTTTGAATTTTATGCTCCGGAATCGGATGAAGCATTGGAAGAAGATGCACAAAAATCCGGAATTATTCCGGTCCAGATTCAGGTTGTTGAGAATGATAAAATTGAAGTGAAAAAAGTATTTATGGGTTTATCCATTTTATACGAAGATAGGAGAGAAGTATTACCGGTAATCCAAACCACCACCGGTTTAGAATACGATATAACAACCAAAATTAAAAAATTGGTTGAAACAAATAAACAAACAGTTGGACTTGCTACTTTAAACGGAAAAAGCGATCAACTTGAAAACGTCCAACGATTGATTTCTGAACGCTATTTGGTGCGTAATATTGACCTCGCAGATCCGGTACCATTTAATATCAATCTAATTTTAGTTCGCGGTGTAACAGATACACTTTCAGATTCGGTAAAATCGAATCTTGAAGATTTTCTCGCTCGTAGCGGAAATATGGTATTGGCGCAATCACGGGTGAATGCAAGTTTATCCACACAGCAAGGGACAGATATCCAATCGGATATATTTGAAATCTTAGATGCTTACGGACTTCATTTGGAAAATAATCTTGTTCTTGACCGGGTTTGTTCCCGCGTAAATGTTGGTAGAAATATGGGGATGATTCGAATGAATGTTCCAATGGAATATCCATTTTTGCCTTTGGTAAGGTCTTTTAACGAAGATGAACCACTCGTAAGCGGACTTGAACAAATGCTACTCTTTTTCCCCAGCGAGATTTCCATAATAGATTCTCTAATACCGAACGTTTCGGTTCGTCCACTTTTTTCGAGTTCTGATGGTTCAGCGATTATGAGTGGATTTTATAATTTGAGCCCGGAGCCGCAGGCAAACCCTATTTTTCAGAGGCTGAACAAACCGGGGAAAATTGTTGGGGCGAGATCAGAAAAAGTGGATCCATCCACCGGACTATTGAGTCAGGTAATTCTTATTTCTGATATAAGGTTTTTGGATGACGGTTCAGGCGCTGAATCTGCAGAAAACCACATTTTTTTAATGAATTCTGTCGATTATCTAATGGGCGATCACGGGTTGATTGAACTTCGCTCGAGGCAAATTACCAGCAGACCGCTAAAGGAACTTTCGGATGGAGAACGACGCAATTGGAAATGGTTGAATATTTTCATGCCAACTGTACTTATAATCGGATTTGGATTATTCAGAAATCGAAAACAAAAAAACATAGCGCGTAGGCTAGAAGAATTGTATGACGAATAATTTGAAGATTTTACTGGTTGGGTTGGCTGTAATCCTGGCTGCTTATTTCCTGAATTCATATACACAAAAAAGCAGACACGTTCCTAAGCACATTATTTTCAATGTCGATCAATCTAACATTTCTGCATTTACAATCATTAATGGTGGGGACAGCCTTTCGTTACTTCTTTCGAACGTTTGGACCATTGCAAAACATGATTCTTTAGAAGTGAAGGAAAAAGTAATGGATAATTTTCTGGACCGAACTTTAAAAGTAAAACGTGGAACCATTATATCAAGAAAAAAGGAAAAATGGGGAACCTATTCCGTGGATGAAATTCAGGGAACCACATTAAGTGTGTTAGATGGAAACGGAAAGGATGCTGGTTCAGCAGTATTTGGAACATCCAAATCGGATTTTTCTCGAAATTATGTACGCATTGGTGATGATCCGAATGTGTACCAGACGGACATCAGTATTATTTATCAGCTTCAAACAAATCCGACTTATTGGGGACAAGTATCTGATTCGATAGATACATCCTCGAATGAATTTTAGACCCGGCTGTCCTTTTACTTTATAGTTTCCTCCACGAATCTCAGCATTTTTTTCTGTTGGCTAAGCCAACCAAGCCGAGTTTCTATATTGACATAACGTATTTTATTTTTTAAGGCAGCCCACGATAGAGAGCCGTCATCAAGATCAGGTAATTTGTCTTGAAGAATTACGTTAAAAGGTCCGTCTGCGAGTTTTTGGAAATCAGACTCGTTGGTGCATAGAATAAAATCTCTCGGATTTTGTTTTGGTTTGATTGAATTTAGTCGGCTTGCAGGTAATTCCATTCTGACATTATAACCACGGAAATTGTTATGAACTGCAATTAATAAACCGCCATTAGATGGGAGCAATGTTTTCAAAAAAAGTTCCCGCGTGGAATCCAATTGGTCTAAAACATCAGACAAATTATTCACTTTCCAATCCGTTTTAAATTTTTGTAAAGTGTTTTTTGCCCCAGGTCGCGAAAATAGTCGGTTTGGATCTACTTTTGTAGTGGCTAGCGAAATTTCTCTATCTTCGGATCGTATGAAAAATGCAGAACCGGGATAATGCTGAATATGATATTCCAGTGCCATTTCGGCTGTTTTTTCGTCCCCGTGAAGCCAAATGAAACGATGATCAGATTCACCTGATTTTATAATCCGAAATTCAACGCCAGCAAAGGAAATGGTGTTTGCTGGATCGCCATTAACCATGGTGTGCGCACTGGTCAGTGCAAGTAAGCCAACCCATAATTTATTTAACAAGAACGATTTTTTGGAAAGCATTATCACGTCCTGAATTTAACTGTAGAAAATAAATTCCGCTCGGATGATTTGATGCATTCCATTGGATTTCATGATGTCCCGGCTCAGTAATTTCTTTAAACAATGTTTCAACCAATCGTCCGTTGATATCAAAAATGTGTAAAGACGTTGCCTGAACCGTCTTTACCGGAATATCAAACCGGATTGTGGTTGTGGGATTAAACGGATTTGGATAAACTGTTAATAATGAAAAACCGTAAGGCAATTCATTTCCAAGTCCAACTTGGCTAGGACAATAATTTCCATCAGGTGCAAGTTGGGGAAGTATATTGTCCGGATTTGTTACCAAATTAAACATCAAAGTATCTGTGGATTCAAATAAAGCTGGTGTGCACGGTTCCCATTCATTTGCGATGCCGTTGCACGTTTGGGCATCGGCAAGAATTCCCATATTCGTTACAATGCACCAATACAGATATTCCATTGCCATGCAATCGTATTCACAGGAATTATCATCATAATGATACCAAGCTTCATTCGGGTATGGATTTGGAATCGACGTAAATTGTCCACCTCGAGCCACGTCCATGGCATGTGTTAAATCAGATGAATTAGGCGTCAAACCATATAAATCAGGATACACTTCTACATGTCCACAAGTATTGATTGTGTGCAAAACTTCTTCGACGGTTGCATCACTTCCCCAGTGCCCGGGTTCACTTGGATCAATTTCGTTTCTGAACAAAACAGCGCCGGCGCAATCATCAAAATTGTCGGAAAAGAGATCAATGGCAGAACCGTTCTCAGAATTAAAAATTGGCATTACAGTATTCAATCCTGCTAAGGACGATTGAATGAGCGGATCGTCCACAACGCCATCTTCATCATTATCTAATAATTCTGCTGCCACCGCTGCAACGTGCAACACTTTTTCATCGGTGATATTGGATTCTGCATAAATATCAATACAATCCAAAACACGAACATATTTTGTAAATACACCTAAGGCTGGGTCGTTAGGATTTGGATTATCTTCGATGGTAAAGCAAACCGTATTTTGTCCCTTTACGAATAATGGAAAAAGGATGACAAATATGAATGAAGAGAATTTTTTTATGATACTTTTTTTAGTTAACATTTTCTTATGGATTCTTTAAAGATTGAAGATAGTCCAATAATAAATTACTCATGGCTCTTATTCCAACTTCAAGGCAACTATCATCTGCCCTAAACGTAGGCGTGTGCACCCAACCCGAAGTGGTGCCTGGTTTAACAACACCGAGGCGATAGTACATACCGGGAACTTCATTCGCGAAGTAAGCAAAATCTTCACCGCCCATCACAGGCTCCATCATAAGCACATTGTCATCGCCTATAACCCGCTTGAGAGTCGGAATCATTCGTTCCGATAAAGCAGGATTATTGATGGTCGCCGGTGTACCGCGATTATATTTGAGTTTAAACGACCCACCGTACGCTTTGGTAATACCTTCCAAGATTTCATTCATACGTTTTTCCACTTTGTCCCGCGTTCCCGGATTATACGTGCGCACCGTTCCTTCCATGTACACTTCCGAAGGAATAATATTGAAACGCTCTCCACCGCGGATAATTCCCACTGTAATTACACTGGGCTCAAGAGGAGAGAGAGATCGAGAACGGATTGTCTGGAACGCGCTCACGACTTCGGTAGCCATGATAATAGGATCTACGGATTTATGTGGATAAGCACCATGGGACTGTTTTCCCTCGATTATAATTGTGAAATGATCCACCGCCGCCATGGATGGGCCGATAGTCATACCGATTTGCCCGACTTCCAATCCTGAATGGGTGTGAAGTCCGAAAATTGCGCTGGGTGTTGGATCATCAAAAACACCCTCCGCCAGCATTAAACCTGCTCCACCTTCTTCTCCCGGTGGTGGGCCTTCTTCCGCCGGCTGAAAAATAAATTTAATTGTACCTGGAATTTCATCTCGAATGGTAGCAAGGACTGAAGCAACTCCCAATTGGACAGAAGTATGAATATCATGTCCGCAGGCGTGCATCACTCCGACTTCTTTATCGAGATAGGTTGTACGGACAGTAGATTTAAATGGCAAGTCAGTATCTTCTGTCACCGGTAGCCCGTCCATATCTGCCCGAACTGCCACCACCCCGCCTGGTTTTCCTCCTTTTAAAATACCGACAACACCCGTGTAAGCAATGCCGGTTTCAACATCATCAAACCCGAGGTTTTTCAAATGCTTGGCGACAAGTTCTGCTGTTTTGAATTCACGGTTTCCGAGTTCAGGATTCTTATGAATCTGATGTCTTAGTGCAATAATACTTTCTAGGTGCGTTGCAGTTGCTTTGTCAATTGTGGTTTGACCAGATAAAAATGTAAAAATCAGGAAAAATACTGTACTTAGTTTTTGCATAATTGTCCTCTGTAATTAATTTTTAGAATGGGAGAACTTAACAATAAAGTCATTATGGTGTAAAACCTGTTACAGAATCTTACCAACTATAAAAACTCAATAATTTTATTCGAATAATTTTAATTTTCTGCGGGAACTTTCTTTAAATTCAATGCTTGAAATTCATTAATAAAGGAATAAAATGAAATTAACCATCATTATTATAGTTGCTGGAATTTTTGGTCTCATGGCTTGCAAATCCTTCTTTGGAAACAAGATTAATTTGACAGCAATCACGTCGGAAAAAGGTGTAGAACTATATGACAATGGGGAATATGTTTTCTTAGATGTCAGAACAGCTAAAGAACATCATGTAAAAGCTATACCGAATACACCGCTTGTCCCGGTGCAGGAACTCGAATCCAGAATTGGGGAATTGGAACAGTATCGGAATAAAAAGATTGTAGTTTACTGCCGCAGCGGGAACCGATCGGGAAAGGCGACAACAATTTTAAACAAACATGGATTTGATGCGGTGAATTTATCGGGAGGAATGATCCGATGGAATGGTCCGGTTACATCTAATGAATAAACGAGTATTATTTAGTGCGATTGGTGCTGTGTTGGGATATGCATATTTTGTTTTTGTCGGGTGTAAAAATGGTTGTGCTATTACAGGATCACCCATAAATAGTACAGTTTATGGCGCATTGGTTGGTTTGGTTTGGAGTTGGCCTACCAAAACGGATAAGGAATAATAAAATGGATTATGGTTATCAAAGAATAATTGATAAATCGTTTGATGAAGTTGATGTTGCCATCAGGGAGACGTTAAAGGAACAAGGATTTGGGGTATTAACCGAAATAGCAGTTGACGAAACACTAAAGAACAAACTGAATGAAGATTTCCGCCGCTACAAAATTTTAGGCGCTTGTCATCCGCCCACAGCATTTCATGCATTGTCAGAAGAACCGGAAATTGGATTATTACTACCCTGCAATGTAACCCTTTGGGAAAATGACGATGGATCAGTTACGTTGTCTGCGATTAATGCTAAAAAAATGTTGTCCGTAACTGGGCGGGATGATTTGGATGAGCTGGCAAACCAGGTGAATAGCTGGCTAAAGACTGCCGTGGATGCTGTATGAATGATATCATTCTTGGAATAATTATTTTAGGCGTATGGCTTTTTATTAATCGGTTACTATTGCCTAAAATGGGTGTACCAACTTGACATAATCCTTTCCCTCAGGTTGAGAAAAAATCAATGCCAGATAAAGATAAAAATAAAAGTGAGGTCTAACTATGCCTATGTATGATTACAAGTGCAAGTTGTGTAATCATGTGTTTGATGAATTGGTTTCTTTTTCTACTTTAGATTCGGATATTGAATGTCCAAAGTGCAAGGTAAAAAACGCTGAGCGATTGCTTTCCGCGCCGCACATATCCACGAACAGTAATTCAGTTTCGTCAAATAATGGTTGCTCAGCCCCAACCGGGTTTTCATGAGCAATTTAATCCCATGGTCATGGGATTAAATATCTGGGTTGGTTTTGAAATCTGAATTTTAATGAAGTTCACTGGATTATTAATCAATCATACTCCGAAGTACAGAAAAACCGTTCTTGCCGGTTAGTAAATCCGCTTTCCCGGGTTTTCTGCTGTCTTCCACAGCGAGAACTATAAATACCATTTCGTCAGATTCCAACGCATAACGGCAAACATCATCTGCGCTGAGTGTCATTACGCCGGCTCGCTTGGTTAAATTGAATTGAATGTTTCCTTTTCCATTGTAAGCTCGGTAAATGAGTTCGGTGCAGACTTGAAATGATGCATCGTTGAAATCAAATTCGAAATCATAACTATTCCCCAGAAAAGAATGGGTGGATTGAAGTGCCATTCGGATTTGATTCAGATCTTCCAATGGTCGAAAAACAACCATTCGGTTGATATGTCTGTCAAGAATATTATACATAGAACTGGACACCACGCCTTCGGACACCGCTTCAATCATATCATCGTTTTCATTTATCATGGTTGATTGGTGAGCCGGGAGGTTCATTTCATCAAGTTGAATTGTTTTCCACTCGTTCCGTTTTCCTGTATATATGATTCCGTGTTTAAAAGTACCCGGTAAAAAGATATTGCTCATGTATCCTTCGGAATAGGTTAGAATAATATCTCCGGGTTTAAGAAGGGAATGCAATTCCAGCTTTTGACCTTCACTAAATTGAATGGACTGACTGGTTGGGGATTTCAAATCACCCACACCCGTGAATACCGTAGCTTTTATAGCCTGAAATCGGCTTCCAAGATCGTCAATTAGGGTTTCAACATTTTTCTGAATTTCACTATGGCGAAGTTGATTTGTAAGCTCAGGTGTAAGGAACACATAATGATTCAGGATCTTATCCCGCAGCTTTATGTGGGTTTCATGCAGGTTTTCTAATTCGTCAAGCATCGGAGAAAATTCGGGATTTGACAAAAGCGCATTTAAAGGTGTTTCCGATGTATGTAATTCCTGTATAAAAAGTTCTCTGGCAACATCTAGGTCTTCAAGATTTTTCGGATTTGTGAGACTGTCGAATATTTTAGAGAATGTACCTTCCGGGATTTTGACCCGATAGTAGGATTCATTCAATTTATTGACGATCTGATCATCATCCATGTAGGTTGTAACCAAAATACCGCTATACCGATATAAAGTGAGTGCCGCTGAATATCCAATTACAAATGCTTTCATATTGGCTTCCGGGTCATCCGTGAACGTGTTATATGCGCGGTATTTATTGATGATTTCCCATAAAGATCTTCTGCAAATTAGAAATCGAAAAAGAAGATTTTCGATTTGATCGTGTTCAATATTTGATATATAACCTTTTTCTTGACGGGATGATGCATTTTTTTGTTCGAACATTTCCCGGAACATGTCATTTAGAACGGTTTTGAATACGGTTAATTGACGGATATCAGGGGTAAATTCCTCTGCTTGAGCATGGGATAAACTAAAGGAGAACAGGATGGTGAGGATTATGTGACGCATAGAATTAAATCTACGGTAATTATTTGTAAAATAGAATCCGTAGATTGTTTGTGAATTTTTCCAATTATAATTGTTGTGAATTGATCGTTTTTCTTAAAAAACGTTAATTGGTTTTCAGCATCCAAACTGAAAAAATATTATAAAGGCGATACACAATATATGCATGTAAAATGGTAAGGATAATTATGAAAAAAATTATTAATATAAGATTGGATAAGATTGTATTGGTTGATCAAGAACATTAAAATTACTTGCGACCAAAATCCGCCGAAGTAATATCGCATCGAGAGAGAAATAGCATCATGATGAAAAACAAAATAAAATGCCTGCCCCTATTGTCGTTTTTGATAATATCATCAGTGTTTTCCCAAGAGAAGATTGGTGTGTCGGAAGTCTCTTCTAATAAGTCTGAAAATAGACAAACTCAAACCGAGAATTATGGTGACCGCCAAAATTGGGGAGAGTTGGAATATAATCCCATTGATGAAGCTTCTGGGATTGTGGCAAGCCGGAAAAATGAGAATGTATTTTGGGTGCACAACGATTCTGGAGACGAAAATAGAATTTATGCATTCGATAATGAGGGAAAACATCTTGGCGTTTATTATTTGGATGGATGTTCCGCAAGGGATTGGGAAGATATGGCCACAGGGCCGGGGCCCGTTGATGGTGAAACTTATTTATATATTGGCAATATTGGCGATAATGATGCAGAGTATAATCTAAAATATATTTATCGGGTGATAGAACCCACGGTGGGCTCGAGTCAATCACCTGTAACAGAAACAATTTATGGTGCGGATATCATTACTTTTCAATATCCTGATGGAAACCGCGATGCTGAAACACTTATGGTTGATCCATTAACAAAGGATATTTATATCATTTCAAAAAGAGAAGAGCCCGTAAATGTTTATCAACTTGCCTACCCACAGGCAACAACAGGAACGGTTACTCCTCAAATGATGATTGATATCGATTTTTTTCCTGGGATAAATAATGAGTCAATTCATCGTATTGTCGCGGGCGACATTTCTGCAGACGGTTTAGAGATACTTGTTAAATCTTATCAGGATGTTTTCTATTTTTCACGGAACCCGAATGAGGACTTATGGGATGTTTTTAATCATGATTTAGCAACTGTACCATATACTCCGGAAGTACAGGGTGAAGCGATTGCTTGGCATCCCCAAGGATTTGGTTATTTTACGACGAGTGAAGAAAAAAATAATATTTCCGCACATTTATATTTTTATCCAGATACACTTGGGTGTACGACTTCCGATGCGTTAAACTATAATCCATACGCTACAGGGGATGACGGGAGTTGTGAATATCTCGGTCTGGATGAGTTTTTTCGCTCACAGGATTATGTATTAGGATTTGCATATCCAAATCCATTTAATCCCACAACCACTATTCGATATGACTTGCCGGAAAACTCACACGTAAATATTATGATTTATGATATTATGGGGCGAGTGGTAAGAACATTGGTTAATAATCGACAAAGTGCAGGATTTAAATCTGTCATTTGGGATGCTACGAATGAATTAGGTCAACCCGTAAGTGCTGGAATGTATCTTTACAAAGTACAGGTTGGGGAGTTTGTTCAGATAAGGAAGATGGTGTTGTTGAAATAAATTTTATCCTTTCAAAGCATCAACCTCCACATTCGTGGGTTTTTTTGTTTATGTGATGAGGGTTAAATTTCTACTTCAAATAATGGGATTACACCCACAAACATTTTAATTAATCCAATCAATAAATAGGAATATAAATATGGCGACTTTGATTTTGCGGGATACACACCGCGCATTGGAAGAGAAAATGGAATATCTTGATAAATTAAAGAAAGAGACTTCATTAAAGATTAGAGATGCAGCTAGTCATGGAGATCTTAAGGAAAATGCGGAATACCACGCTGCAAGGGAAGAGCAGAGTTTGATAGTACGTAAGACACAAGTGCTACAGACCCATTCGCCATTCCAGATCATCGAGTATAGCGAAATTGAAACCGACAAGGTAAGATTTGGAAATAAGGTTACAATCCGTGAAGAGGGCAAGGATGATGCCGAAGACTATTACCTATTAGGTCCCATCGAATTCGAATTGGATCTTTATCCATTGGTTGTAACCTACCATTCACCTTTTGGCCAAGCCATAATTGGGAAAAAGATTGATGAAGAATTTACGCTTGAAATCGAGGGTAAAGAGACGATTTTCACAATTACTGCAATCGAAAAGATTTCTGCAGGATAATGATCAAAACTAAACAGCTACAACAATAGGTAGAGTATTGAGAAGACTTATCAAGTCTCTATCATTCTATAAATAAAAAAGCCCTCATATTGAGGGCTTTTTAGTCTGCGGGAGGGACGTTACACTCAAAGCCCCCATTTTGGTGTAATGATTTATTTATCCATATTTCTTCGTCCAATGATTTAAAAACTATTGTATAAAACGAACGTTCGTACTAAAATGGCGCCATGAATAAAGGACATTATACACGAGAGACCATTTTGGATGAAGCCATTTTCATGGCTAGTACAACAGGGTTTGAAGCATTAACTATTGGAAAATTATCAAAAGCTGTGGGTATGTCTAAAAGTGGACTTTTTGCACATTTTAATTCTAAGGAACAGTTGCAATTAGATTTATTAAAAGCTGTCGTAGAGAAATTTTCGAAAATTGTTATAGAGCCATCATTAAAGGTGCGAAGAGGGGAGCCAAGAATCCGAGCGCTTGCAAAAAATATACTGACCTGGGATAATTCAGGATTTATGCCAGGGGGTTGTATGATACATACTGCAACTATTGAATTTGAGGGTAGGCCGGGTCCCGTTAGGAATTTTTTAGTCTCCCATCAAAAATATTGGATTAACTTTATAGAAAAAGCTGCTGGTATAGCAGTTGAAGAAAGGCAATTTCGAAAGAATCTGGATATCAATCTATTTGCATTTGAATTTCTGGCTATTTTCCCATCTTACCACTATTCATCCCATTTGTTAAATGATCCACAAGCTGAAAACAGAGCATGGATTATGTTTGAGCGACTAATAAAGGATGCTCAGATTTAATCTAATTCATGAGACATAAAAAAAATCTTATTATGTTGGGATATTTACTATTTCAAACATTTTTGTTTGCAGATGGGCCATATTCAGTGGGTATAATTACAGAAGCGGACGGATTAAGAAATGGGCCTGATTATCAAAGCGGAATTGTTTATTATCCAATTGATGCTGTAGGTCCATTTCCAACGATTGTTATGGTCCCCGGTTTCATGAGGCTTATTTCATCTATAGAAACGTGGGGACCTTTTTTGGCATCTTATGGTATTGTGACTATGTTTGTAAATGTGAATTGGATTTGGGAATTCCCAATGCTAAGAGCGTATGCTTTGCTGGATGGGATTGTCACAATTGAAGAAGAAAATGACAGAACTGAATCACCCTTATTTGGCAATCTTGCCCTTGAACAAATAGCAGTTGGCGGTTGGTCTCAAGGTGGAGGTGGAGCTTTGTTGGCAGCCAGTTTGGATTCATCTCTTAAATCGGTATTGGCTTTAGCACCATGGTTAGAAAGTGAATATGCTTCACCTGAGATTTTAAACATAGATGTCCCTGTAATATTTATCAGTGGTGAAAATGATGAAGATGCCCCAAATGTTCAGCATACAAATGTCTTTTTTGCATTCACCCCAGAAACAACAAATAAATTATTATTTGAGATTGCAGGCGGGAGCCATTGGACTGTAACAAATCCTAACAATAATGTGGACATGGGTTTAAAAGCCTTGTATTGGATCGAAAATTTTGTTCGCAACGATCCCTCCAATTGCGATGTGTTATTAGAAGTTCCGCCATCAGCTTCAATTTTTGCTACAAATGTGGAGTGCCAAACTGTGGGTGATTTAAATAGTGATGAATCGATTGATATCTTTGATGTTCTCTTGATCGTTGATTTAATTATAAACAGTTCAAGTTATAATGGCCTTGCAGACTTTAATGGTGATGATTCAATCGATATGTTGGATGTTTCCACGATGGTTAATTTTATTATGGCTGGGTTGTAAACTGGAATCGGATATAAAATGAAAAATATATTACTTATCACAATACTGACATCTTTCTGTCTTTCGCAATCGGAAGAATGGATTTATTTCAACAATATGACGAACTACGAATGGGGTGTGGGAATGGATTTTAGCGTGAACAGAATTTCACCCGATGGATCTGTCAATGAAATAATATTAGAAGACGTTCGATATTCCGATCTTTCTGAAGACGGTACCAAATTATTATACGTTAATTATGAACTAATTGGAAATATGGGTTGGGATCAGCTTGGACCAGTGAGTTTTAGTATTTACAATACTGAAACATCGGACACCATCAGTTCAATAACCGGTATTTATCCGACAAATCCAAGATTTACCCATGATGAAAATATTGTGCTATATATGGAAGGATCTCAATATTCAAATTGGCAATTATATAAATATTCTTTTGCTGATAGTTCAATCACAATGTTAAGTGACTCATTGAGTTCCGCTTTTGATAATATGGCACTTTCACCGAACGGACAACAGGTACTCTATTTTAAACTAACTGAAGATGAAGACACGGAAGATTATTTTATGGACGTTGATGTAATTGTAGCTGACATTGAAAGCGGTGAAACAACCATATTAGCCACAATCCCTTATTTAGTTATTAGTGGAAACGGCATTTGGGTTAATAACCCGATTTGGAGTGATAATGGTTTTATTTACTTAACTTTTCTTGATGATAATAATTGTGCTCAACTTTTTGGAATACACAGTACTTATGGCTATATAACGCAATTAACAGATAATCCATGCACAGGTGAAATAGGCTATTATTGTATACCATCTATTTTAAAAACAAAAGAAACTGATTTAGATAAATTTGTTTATACCACCTGTAGTGATACTCTAGGTAGTAATGAACATTGGATTTATGATATTGCTTCCAATGAATCTTCCTATCTTGGTTATTTTGGCGGTGATAATTTTGCGTCTATTGCCATGGGTCAATCATGGTCACCAGATGGAACAAAAGTTGTATTTAACGAATGGCTTTTTGGAGGAATGATACTAATTCCAGGACATATGAGAATATATGATACGGTTACTGAAAGTATCGATACCGTGGGAAATGCCCTTAATATAGATGATCCGGAATCATATTATGCAGCCTCGCCAGTAATTTGGTTTGCCGAAGCCGAAGTGAATGTTGATGAACCAACTGATATCTTGCCAACACAACTATCTTTAGAACAAAATTATCCAAATCCATTTAATCCAACCACAACCCTTCGATATGACTTACCTGAAAACTCACAAGTAATTATTATGATATATGATATTATGGGACGTGAAGTGAGAACATTGGTTAACAATCAACAAAGTGCCGGCTATAAATCAGTTGTTTGGAATGCCACCAACAATTTAGGACAGCCAGTAAGCGCAGGGATGTATTTATATCGAATTTCGGCCGGAGAATTTCATTCAGTTAAAAAGATGGTTCTTATGAAATAGCTTTATCTATATAAACTAAAAAGCCCTCGAAAGAGGGCTTTTTTGCTTCGGGGTGGACGTTACACTCAAAGAACTCTTTTTACCGTTGGTGTCTCTTTTTAAGTGAAATTATTTTTTTGACTAATCAATAATTGATTGTAGTGCGTTGTAAGTACATGTAAATTCATATAATTACAAAAGGTAAACAATGAAGAAACTAATCAATATAAGAATGGATGAAAATATTTTGGCTGATTTGGATCACTACGGAAGTGTTTTGGAAAGGACACGAACCTATTTGATTGAAAAAGCAGTCACCGCCTATTTCGACACTTTAGATGAAATGATTTCCGATCAAAGGATTGATGATGTAAAAAGTGGCCGTACGAAAGTCATGTCATTGGAAGAAGTCGCAATGAAATTAGAATTGGCTGATGTATAAAGTCATTGTATCGGATGATGCTTTTAAGGAACTTTCTCAATTAGACAAAAAAAACAAGCAATTAGTTTACAATAAGCTCAAGCTGTTGGAATCTGGAAAGTTTTCGGGTGATAAACCATTAAAAGGAAAACATAAAGGGAAATTCAGAAAAAGAGCGGGGAATTATCGGGTTGTTTACTTAAAAGAAAATAATTTACTACTTATTACTGTTATCCGAATAGCCCATAGAAAAGAAGTATATTAATTGAAGATAAAAAGCCCTCTTTCGAGGGCTTTTTAGTATGCGGGGTGGATCCGCCTACATTCTTACGGCGGACAGGCGCTACACTCAAAGAACTCTTTTTGTCGTTAATGTTTAATTCTTCATTTTTATCATTCACTTGATTTTTCTTATAGTATAAATATCTTTTGGACTTTTCATTAGTTGCCATTACATTCATTGTAATAATAGCAAATATATTAAATATGTAATGGCAACAACATTATGAGAGTATTGAAAAGAGCGCGAAAAGGGAAACATTACTTTTATCTTCAACATTCTTTCAGGTCTGACGGTAAAGTAACGACTAAAGAGAAATATCTGGGTAAAACACTTCCTGTAGAATTGGATAAAGTAAAAAGAGAATTCAGGATGGAAATCCAGCCAGAGTTATATATGCGTCTTGACTCTATTCACAAAAATTTCCAACAGGATTGGGGTAAACTCCCCAAAAGCATCCAAGTAAAACAACAGCAAGAATTGGCTATCACCTTTACGTATCATACCAATGCGATAGAAGGATCAACCATCACCGAGCCGGAAGTTCGTGGTATCATTCTAGACAAGGTATCTCCGGGGAAACCACTACGAGATGTGAAAGAAGCAGATTCACACAATACCATGTTTTTAGAAATGCTAATGGAAGAAAAACCGGTTTTAACATCATCAATGATATTGGATTGGCATAAATCTATATTTGGTGAAACTAAACCTGAGTTAGCGGGAAAAATTAGAGATTATAACGTACGAGTCGGATCATACCTTGCACCAAATTATACAGAAGTAAAAAAACAAATGAATGAATTGATCAAATTCATAGAGCTCGAAAAAGGTGATATAAATCCGGTAGAATTGGCGGCCATTGTCCATTACCGATTTGAAAAGATTCATCCATTCGGCGATGGGAACGGAAGGATAGGTCGCTTGCTGATGAATCAAATCTTATGGTTTTCAGGATATCCAGTTCTAGTTATTGAGTATAATAATAGGAACCAGTATTACAATGCATTAAGCCGTGAGGAAAATGGTTTTATTAATTATTTCTTTAGGACATATCTTAAAGTACATGGTTAAAATCAAATATTATACATATAAAAAAAGCCCTCTTTCGAAGGCTTTTTTGCTGCGGGACCGACGAGACTCGAACTCGCGACCTCCGGCTTGACAGGCCGGCGTTCTAACCAACTGAACTACGATCCCAATATATGAATAATTACTTTTTATCCCGATAAATCAATGCAGCCGGTATAACGACCACATAGCCAAGAAAAAGCATCACAGGGGCGAGAGATAAACTGCGAAAGCTATTAACTGTGCCAGAATACATCACCAAATATCCTCCAGCGACTAGCATCAGACCTAGTCCAAATAACAGATAATTTGGTTTAGTAAAGGCCCATCCGTCAAAGAGGTGGGTTTTATCCTGTGGATTTTCTTTGCCCATAGCGACGGCAAAATTACTGCATGCCATCGCCGGAAACCAATCAATTTTCCGGTCTGTTAAAGGTGTGCTTTATTGAGAGTAAGGGATTTCTTTATCATTAGGAGTACGTAAGATCAATACATTAAATTCGCCCCCATTATTCTATGTATTCTCACCATCTTAAGCCAACAGTCAAGATTGTAGGAGTTGTCGCTGCGGTTATTGTCGGCAGTATGCTCGCATTTTATGTGCTCATCCTGTTTTGGCCTCAGGGGAACCCTTACAATACAACTACCATTGATATACCAAAAGGGAGTTCAGTGAAAGAAATAGGTAGAGTTTTACATGATCGAAACGTGATTCGCAGTGAAAGAGCTTTCCTTTTTGCTGTAAGGGCACTCTGGGTAGAAACTGAAATACCTGCCGGGTCTTACCAACTTATTCATGCCAATAGCAATTACAAAATTATTGACCAACTCGTTAACGGTGCTCCGGTACTAAAAAGAGTTACTATCCTTGAAGGTTGGACGTTGAAAAATATTGCTGCAGAACTTCATAAGAAACTTGGCGTCAACAAGAAACATTTTTTAAAAGCATGTAGAAACCGTCGTTTATTGAATGAATATGAAATTCAGGCAGATTCATTTGAAGGATATCTATTTCCTGAAACCTATTTTTTCCCCGAGGACGAAGACCCGGAATTCATTGTAAAGGCCATGGCATCAGAGTTTAGGGGTACCCTTTTACCGTATTTGAAAGAGCGTATAATTGAAATGGGAATTACTGAACTTGAAGTTGTTACACTTGCATCTATTATTGAGGGAGAAGCCATTTACGATGCAGAGCGAGCCACAATTTCAGGCGTGTATCATAATCGGATAATTAAGGGAATGAAATTGCAGGCAGATCCAACCATTCAATACATTATTGAGGATAGTCCACGGCGGTTATTGAACGTGGATTTAAAAATTGAATCGCCTTACAATACCTATTTAAATTTAGGACTTCCCCCGGGTCCAATTAACAGTCCCGGGAAAGCATCCATTATAGCTGCGCTTTATCCGGAGCAAAATGCATATTTGTATTTTGTAGCACGTGGTGATGGATATCATACATTTTCTAGAACAGAAAAAGAGCATAATCGGGCAAAACGAAAATTTCAACAAGTGCGGCGGCAAGCAAAAAATTCTAAACGAGGTAAATAATAAAATAAGGAAACTTCATGAAAAGTAGTCGATTAAACGTATCTCAAAAAGCTGCTGTAGAAGCAGTAGGTAAACCGGTTCTTATTTTCGCTGGAGCAGGAAGCGGAAAAACCCGCGTGTTAACCCATAAAATTTCCTATCTGGTTAATGAAAATATTGTAAATCCGGAAAACATTTTAGCGGTTACATTTACCAATAAAGCTGCCAAAGAAATGAGGGAAAGAGTTCACAAACTGCTCCAATCTAAATCCTCGGCTATTTCAATTGGTACTTTTCATTCAGTTTGCGCTCGACTCCTGCGCAATGAGATTCATAAAATTGGCTACACACGTGACTTTGTGATTTACGACATTCAGGATCAAAATGCATTATTAAAAACTATTTTAGACGGATTTGATATTCCAAAGACAGATATTTCACCTGCGAGTGCAGGACAGCATATCAGCCTGTTAAAAAACAGGATGATTCCTGTGAAAAAAGCTGGATCAAAAGCGCGGACAGTTTTGGACAAACGATTGGCTGAGATCTATAAAGCATATGAAAAAAGTTTAAAGAAGAACAATGCTGTGGATTTTGATGATTTGCTTTTATTGCCATTGCAAATATTTGAAAAACATCCCAACGTTTTAAAAAAATATCGTGAACAGTGGAAATATGTTTTAGTGGATGAGTATCAGGATACCAACCGTCCACAATTTCTCTTGATAAAAATGCTTGCAGAAGGACACAAACAAATCTGCGTTGTAGGGGATGATGATCAATCAATATATGGATGGCGCGGTGCCGATGTCCGCAACATTCTTGATTTCGAGAAAGCTTTTCCCGGGTGCGAAACCTATACACTCGAAAAGAATTACCGCTCTACGGCTGAAATTTTGAAAGCCGCTACTACGGTTGTTAAAAACAATTTAAAACGCGCAACAAAAGAATTAGAAGCGCATAATGGAGCAGGTGAAAAACTTGGTCTAATCGAAACCAATGATGAGGGAGAAGAAGCCGACGCTGTTGTGAATGCGTTAGAAAAAGAAATCAAGCTGAAAAAGCGCGCATTTAACCATTTTGCAGTGCTGTATCGCACCAACGCTCAATCTCGTGCTTTGGAAGACAGTTTCAGACGGAACGGAATTCCTTACAATATTGTTGGAGGAATTCGGTTTTACCAGAGGAAAGAAATCAAAGACATTATGGCATATCTTAAGCTTATTGTGAATCAAAAAGATACAGTTTCATTACGGCGAGTAATCAATTTCCCTCCACGAGGAATTGGCAGTAAAACTTTAGATAAATGTGTTGCATATGCGGAGAAAAAGAAGTCGGATCTTTTAGATATATTAAATGATCCGGAAGGTATGGATATTCGCGGAAAACAGGGAGAAGCGCTCCTGAATTTCCATAGTATTATTACTAAATATTCAGATTTACTTGAAAAACTTAGTGCCGGTGAACTAGTTCGCGCACTGGCGGAAGATACAGGATTGATTCGGTACTTCAAAGACGGTGACCAAGTTGAAGACAGAGATCGATTCGAAAATATCATGGAATTTTTAAATGGTGTGGATGAATTCATGGCTCGCAATCCGGATGCAGTCATTCAAGAGTTCCTAGAAGAAGTATCTCTCTTATCAGATATTGACCAATGGAATGATGAAGAAAATAGGGTAACGCTCATGACGGTTCATGCGGCAAAAGGATTAGAATTTCCGGTTGTATTTTTAGCCGGAATGGAAGATGGTTTGTTTCCGATGTTCCAATCTTTGGAAGTTGTTGATCAATTGGAAGAGGAGCGCAGGCTTTTTTATGTAGGTTTAACTCGCGCACAACATAAAGTATATTTACTCTATGCGAAAAATCGTCGTCGCTATGGAGGTGAAAGTTTCTATGGCTTGGTATCCAGGTTTATTAGCGAAATCCCCGAAGAAAGCCTAGAAAAAATCAACTTTTCTTCTGCTGTTACTAGAAAGCTTGTAACCTCAAAAGGTAAGGTTCGCATGGAATTGAAACGAACCGTTACCATTTTTGATGATTTTCAAGTAGGCGACCCCGTTGAACACACAATTTTCGGATTGGGGAAAATAATGGCATTAAGCGGCTCGGGCGAAAACCAAAGAGTAGGAGTCGTTTTTAAGAATGGACTGAAGAAAAAACTTATTGTCCGTTTTGCTAACCTAAAAAAAGTAGTTAAATCGGAATAATGAACCAAAAAAGTAGACAACTCAAAAAAGCCCTGAAAAAAGAAGGACTTCGTTATACGTCTCAACGGCAGGCAATTTGGGACGAAATATGTTCCAGTGATGAACACCGCGATGTAGAAGAGTTGTTTATTTCAATTCGTCAGGCTGGAATCAAGGTATCTCGCGCAACAGTGTACAGAACAATTGACGTTTTGGTGAAGAATAACCTCGTTCGAAAACTGGATTTGGGTGATGGCCGATCATTATACGAACATAAAATTGATCCGACTCACCACGACCATTTGGTTTGCATACGATGCGGACGAATCGAAGAGTTTATGATGGAAGAAATAGAATCATTGCAGGACCGCATAGCAAAAAAGCATAACTTTAAGTTGATTCGGCACATTCACCAACTATTTGGAATTTGCAGTGAATGCCGTTAAAGTTTTTTTCTATAGATAAAACTTCCTGAGGCAGTTTCCCCTGCCGGTTCATAGCCCAATGTTGTATATAGTCTGATCGCGTCGTTATTTTTCTTTGCTACGTTTAATGTAAGACTAACTAATTTTTCATTTTTAGCAAACAGTTCTATATGTTTTACCAGATTTGTGCCAACACCCTGCTTGCGGTAATTACGGTCAACAATCAAATGAAAAAGATGCCCTGCCTGTTTTGTTCGCATCATGCGTAGGCTTATATATCCGATAATCCATTCCATATTTTTTGCAATAAAAGTCATGTTGTCTGTCATTGAATAGGATCGTTTCACCCACATGTCAAAATGGAATGGAAACTTCATCTTCGGGTCAGTCAAATTGAGGTCTTTTGGATTTTGAAACCATTGAGAAAGGCATGATTTTAATATCCGCCTGTCTTCCGGATGATCATAAGAAATGGTTTGAATCGTAGATTGCATAACACCTAAGTTTACGAAGCTGAGTATTCGGAGGCAAAACAGTATCCGTTAAATGTATGAGGCATTATGAAAAAAATATCAACCATTTCTGATTTTAAAGAAGGGAAAACCATTCAAGGTTTTTTTCTTTGTGTTGAGAAACATTTGCGCCACACCCGAGGAGGCGATTTGTATTTAGATATCGTTCTCCGTGACAAGACCGGGCAAGTTAGTGCTAAAGTTTGGGACAATATTCCCAAATTTCACGAAAAATTCAATCCGGGCGATCCTGTTGCAGTAGCCGGCGAAGTGGATACATTTCAAGATAGACCTCAGCTTGTTGTGAAAAAAATCAATCGCGCATCTATTCAATCTTATGGTCGCTATGGTTATGATCCCGCCATGATTGTTCCAGCATCTCAAGCAGACCCCCAGGCAATGTGGAAATCTTTGATGAAACATATAAAAGGAATAAAATCTAGCCATTTAAAGCAGATGATAAGTATCATTTATAAAGAATATAAAAATAGGTTTCTTGTTCATCCCGGATCTGCATCTTTACACCATTCTTACCGATCCGGATTGTTGGAACACACACTTTCGATGGCCAAACTTGCACAAACGATTGGTCCGCATTATAAAGCTGATCCAGATCTGTTGATGGCCGGCGTACTCCTGCATGATATTGGAAAGCTGAAAGAATTATCCGATGGATTGGAATTTGATTACACGGATGAAGGTCACTTTATTGGGCATATTATTCTTGGTCGAGATATGACACTTGCTGCTATAAAAAAAGTGACAGGATTTCCAAAAGATTTGTCAAAAAAGGTGGAACATTTAATTTTATCCCATCAAGGAAAATTTGAATGGCAAAGCCCAAGACGACCCATGTTTAAGGAGGCGCTATTGTTGCATTTAATTGATTATATGGATTCGCAGGTGAATATGATGGATAGCATTCTTGATGATGAAACGGACGAAGGTGATTGGACAGATAGGCGGAATTATTTTCGATTGCCGCTTTATCGGGGACCTAAACCCTCCTCAAAATAAGATTACATGACAATGGAACGATTGGTACAGGCTGCAATTTTTGCTGCATTGGCGGCCGGATTAGGATTCGCTCTTGTTTTTATTCCGAATGTTGAACTTGTAACGGTTGTCATTTTTTTATCAGGCTTAACACTGGGACCAGGTTGGGGCGTATTGGTTGGCATCACATCTGAATCGATTTATTCAGGAATGAATCCGCTGGGTTCCGGACTTGCATTTCCACCATTATTTTTTGCTCAGCTAATTTCCATGGGGTTCGCCGGACTGATGGGAGGCTTGTTGAAACCGTTTTTATTTAAAAAAATTCCTTCTTTAATGCAGGGAATTACGCTTGGAATTTGTGGCTTTTTGATCACCTTTATTTATGATTCACTTACCACTCTCAGTTATCCCATTACTGCTGGATTTGATTGGCCACAAACTATAGCGTTGTATATTTCCGGAATGGGAATGACACTGCTTCATCAAGTGTCCAATGCGATTGTGTTTTTAATTGGCATTCCGAAAGTTACACGACACCTTGTTTCATAAATTAATTCGAGCCTGTGTATTGATTCTCGGTGTGTCGGGCACTGTTTTTTCTCAATCACTAGCCTTTGATTGGTCCGGGCAATTTGGTCTAGAAACAGAAGGGGGACGATTGCTTTGGAATCGGGCATGGACATCCGGCCCGATCGTCATGGATGGAACTTTTGCTTATTTCCCTCAACGATATGGAAAATTTATTTCTGACGATTATAAACCGGTAATAAACGGATCTTTTCCGACATTTAGAGCCCAACCGGATTCAGAAATTGTTAGCAGTTATATTGATTACACCCGAGGAGATTTCCTTCTGGACGAACTTGAAATCGGAATCAAATCAGCGCGCAAACATTCTAGCATTTCTATTGGAGCATTTAAACGCGATTTTGCCGGAAGAGAGGGGCAGTTTTTGGTGCCATATTCTGATCTTCCTATTCAACAATCTTACAAGCTGGATTATAGATCTGATGATGAAAATACTGATTTAGATGTGTCTGCTATTCGACTTATTTCGAATATAGGAATGCCTGATGATTCTTCAACAGAGGTTGGCAGTTATAAAGATGAAATACTCTCCGGAGGAATGTTGTGGAGTTCCCGAACGGATAAATGGTTGTGGACTATGCAAGTAAGCGAGTTCAATCAAAAGCTGAAGACAGACATTTTAGCTTTTCCGGACTTGGGATCGGTGCGATTGAATCGTACGGATTGGCATGGCCGATTGAGTTCAATCAAACCGATTTTTCCTATGGATCATTTGGGATTTGTTTCCCAATCGCAAACGGTAAATGATTCGTTAATACGATCATTAAAATGGAGCACCATTTATGCCGGTTGGCAAAGTGAACATTGGGATGGAAATATCGGAATCACATTGCCAAATAATTTAACAGAATCGCAAATGTATGCGAATTTCAATCATGAATTTTCCTTAAATAATTGGCATATTGCCACCCATGCATTGATCGAATTAGCCCCGCGTCATTATTTTGATTGGATTGACGACAGACGGCTGGATTATGAAACGTGGTACACGGGTGGATTTTCAATTGCCAAATCTTGGAAATCGTTTGAATTGAATGGAACTCTATCCGCCGGCATTCGGGAACAGGATGGATTTGAATCTCCGTTCCTTTCGCTTGGACCTGCGTGGAAATGGGAACCTTTTCGTCGGTGGTTTTTCAACGGGAATATCAATTATTCACCGGATCCAATCCGTGAATCCGATGGAATTGGGTTGAGAATGAACATAGGAATTCAAGGGACGGAATGGCTTTTTAAAGATAACATGAAAACGACACTTACTATTTGGGCGGAAACCGCTGGAATGCGCAACCAAACTTCTGTGTTTCATCCGATGTTTCAAAAACCCATTTCTATTGGGGATGAAACGACTGTGGAAGATTATAGAATTTTTAATTTTCGAATGGATGCTGTGATTTCATCCGTCCGAATTCGATATCAAATTTTAAATCTAATGAATGCAGCTTATCCGATATTTAGCGAATGGTTTCCGGATGCTACTGAAGCATCCACGCTTTTTCGCCCCAACCCCTATTTTCCACAAATGGGACGCAGAGTGAGCATTACCATTACGTGGCAGTTTCTGGATTAAGCCTAAAAATTGATTGAAAGTCCTGCGGTAACACTTCGTCCTGGTTCCGGATAATCCGGAAAAAATGAAATATCCCGATCCACCACATTATTGATTACAACATGGCACTGAGCTGATTTTAACCACGGAATTGTTGCATGAAATCCGAGAGTAACATTGGAAATGGGATCAATGGTTTTCTCAATTGGATTAAAATCCGAGTTGTATCCGGCATAAGTTCTTTCTCCGGTAAAATGACCTTGAATATCTATACTCATGAAATTGCGGGAGTATCCGATTTTAATAAATCCGGTTTGATTTGGTACATAGTCTAAACTTTTCCCGGTTGATTCGTCTATTGTGTTGATTTTAGATGTATTCCCTGAAATGGAAAGTCCATGAAAAAATTGAGGAATTGCGAAAGAAACTGTCGCCGTTTCCCGGGAAGTTTTGTCCAGATTTACCGGCCGCCAAATCCAATCTGATCCTGCAGTCCACGTAATAAGATCCTTGCTGTTTCGTAATCGCCAATGTATTCCAATGGAACCTTTTTTGGCTAAAGGAAAATCAATTCTAATAGACTTCATTAAACTTGTTTCCGGTTGAAGGGACGGATTTCCCTCCGAGTAAAGATCGCTTGGCCAATACAGATCATTAAAGGTAGGAAGGTGAAATCCAGTGCCTATTTCTGCTATTAAATTTCCACCAAATGGTAAATGCATTGAACCTTGAATATGGTAAGCAGAATTTTGATTTGAAGACTTATCAAAACGAATTCCGGACTGTATGGAAAATAGAGGAATTGGTGAAAGATGTGTAACGATTGCACCTTCCAAGTGTTTGCGATTCTGAGACCCGATATCGGTACTATTTATAATAGATTCCTGACGGACGCTAAGTGTAGAATTGGTGATTAAAAAATGGGTCCATTTTTGATTCCAATCCACAGATAATTTATCGGTAGAAACTTGATGTCCGCTTGGATCAGAGAGGCCATCGTTGTATTGCTCATCATTAAACCGATGACTCAAATGCGTGGTAAAATAGCCGGAAGAAAACAGATGCACTACTTTTGCGTTGGCAAGAATAAGCTCATTCGTACGTCTTGCATTGGGTGAAAGGTAAGCGACCGAACCTGCAACGCCTCTATCAGAATTCGAAAGGAAAAGCGACCCTTTTATGATGGTGTTTGAATTATGTAAGTATCGAATTTGGCCTCCACCGAAATTTTGATTAAAGTCGTTATTATTTCGGATTGCGGTTGAGTCAAAACTTGGATAAGTATAATTGCCCTTTTCTGTTGAGCGCCCACCAACAAGATGAATGGTTGTTTTTGAAAATGGGAAGGAATAAATAACGGCTTGATTCTCTTCTCCGAAAGATCCCATACTAAACATGATTCTGGATTCATCCATCCATGGACGCAAATGAATAACGCCATCCATTGCACCGGATCCAAAATCAATGCCGGGATTTTTAGATAAAAAGACTTGTTGGTAAAATAATTTTGGAATTTCCGATAAATCTGTCAACCCATTTTGTGGGCTCGTGAGTTCAATGCCATCTAATACTATTTTAGTGTGTTCAGGTTTTCCTCCATCTATTGCTAACAATGTTACCCCGGCTTTTCCACCATAGGTTTTGATTAGGGATCCGGGAATAGATTGAAGCATAGAATTCCGAGATATTTGGTTGGTAGGGGAAATTGATTCTTTTCCCCAATTCGCATTTTTCAGCGAGAAGGCTCCTTCGACATTTACCGCATCTAAAGAAATGACATCTCGTTCTAAATAAATAGTAATGGCATTTGGTTTTTCAGGTGTGTTGATCATTGTTTTGAAACCAATTCTCGAAACAACTAAGCTGTCGCCTTGACTAAAATTCGATGGAAAAATGAAAAATCCATTCTCATCAGAAAGAACCCATGTTTGGGTTTTAACAGACTGTACCATTGCATAATCAATGGGGTAGTTTTGAATATCTAAAATCACTCCTGTAAGTTTCTGGGTTGCAGTCAATGTTGAAAGCACCATCCCAAAGAGAAGAAGATTCATCACTGGTTTAAGCATAAAAAAAACCCTTTCAAAAAGGGGTTATGACCGAAGGAAAGTTCAATCGTATCATAACCTTTGTCCCGAAAGTTAGTGGATACACGATATTACTCAGGTTTCCTGACTTATGCCGTCTAGGAAATCCCAGCCTTCTCCTTTCGGATGGCACTTTGGGTTTCCACGACAATTACAGTAGCGGGAACTGTGTCGGTTTTCCACCGACTTCCCTGACGTTCAACCGTGTCAATTAATCCTCAAATGTTACGGATTTACTTCAATTTATCGCAAGGACTAATTGCATACCCCATTGGAAGAAGGCTTGTGTTTCCAGAGATCTCCGCAATAAATTTAACGTCTATATTTGAGATGAAATAATATGAATTCCAACCTCTATACTATCAATGTTTCCGTAGCAAACCTGTATGAGAGACCTGATTTCAATTCTCCGGTTGTAACACAGGGACTTTTAGGGGAAGAGTGTGATATCCTTGATGAAAAAAATAATTGGGTTAAAATCCGTCAATGGGATAAATATGTTAGCTGGATGAATCGATTCTCTGGATTTGCGAATACCAAACATTATTCAGGTTCGCATTTCGTTATGGATTTGCATGGAATTGTATTCCAAAATATCGCTCATACCATTCCAATTCGCGATGTGACCTTTGGCTCCAAGTTGGATGCAGTTCCTTTGGATGAAGCAAATACCTATTCGGTCCAATTACCCGATGGGTCTGATGGGTATTACCGAGGCGATTTAATGCACAATTTCCCCGACCCCACGCGGGAGGAACTGGTGCTTACGGCAAAACGATTTTTGGGATCTCCTTATATTTGGGGCGGAAAGTCTCCCAAAGGATTTGATTGTTCCGGATTTGTTCAGACAGTTTTCCACTCTTTAGGAATTGATTTGCCCAGAGATGCCATCCAACAGTACGAATGTTTAAAGGTAGCAACTGTTGAGTTAAATCAATCTTTATTGGGCGACCTTCATTTTTTTGGAACAGAAGAGTCGATCACTCATGTAGGGATGGTCGTGGAAGGAAATACATTTATCCATACTCAAGGGTATGTAAAGGAAGAGTCTCTGGATGCGCATTCCACAATGGCAAATATGACTTTAATCGAAAAACGAATAGCAACCTGTTCAATTGCAGAGGTATTACTGGCGTGACATTGCAAAATGGATATCAGAAGAATGGTTCATTATTGAATCAAGCAGTTTTGGTGCTGAACACAAACTATTCCCCCTTGACGATTTGCACAGCACGGCGTGCGATTTGTTTAGATTATCTAAATAAGGTGGAAATTCTGGAATCCTATGGAGAAGAAGTTCATTCTCCATCTGTTTCTCTGCATCTGCCAAGCATTGTAAAATTAAGAGATTTTGTGAATTTCAATAGCATGAGTGTTGCCTTAAGTAGAAGAAATATCCTTCTTAGGGACGATCATAATTGTCAATATTGTTCAACAAAATCCGGTCCGTTTACGATTGATCATATTGTCCCGAAAGAACGCGGAGGTTCAGATTCATGGGAAAATTTGGTCACAGCTTGTCAACCTTGCAATAGAACAAAGGGAAACCGTACACCCGAAGAAGCAAAAATGCCCTTAAACAGGAACCCTAGAAAACCGAATAGAATACATTACTTTCAACAATTCATTAAGGACAAACAGGTGTCTTGGCGCCCTTATTTATTTTTAGATCCATTTTAATGAAAGCGAAACCTTTGATATGAAAAGAATCCTCAGCGGAATCCAGCCTTCCGGTCAATTGCATCTCGGAAATTATTTTGGCATGATGCAACGCATGATTCGGTACCAAAAAGAGAATGATCTCTTTTGCTGTATCGTGAATTATCATGCATTGACAACGGTTCAAGATGCTTCAACATTAAGTAAAAACACTCTTCAAGCTGCTATCGATTTTATTGCTTTGGGGATGGATCCGGAAGCATCTACATTTTGGGTTCAGGGCGACGTGCCGCAGGTCACAGAATTAACTTGGCTGATTTCTAATGTTACAGGCGTAGGTCTCATGGAACGTGGAACGTCTTACAAAGACAAAATAGCGCAGGGTTTAACGCCTAATATGGGGCTTTTCAATTATCCGATATTAATGGCCTCGGATATTCTGCTATTTGGCGGTGAACTTGTTCCGGTAGGAAAAGATCAGAAGCAACACTTAGAAATGACTCGCGATATTGCCAAGAAGTTTAATCGGACTTTTGGCGATGTTTTTGTTATCCCCGAACCTGACATAGCGGAAGAATTGCAGATGATTCCGGGAACGGATGGTCAAAAAATGAGCAAATCCTACGATAATATCATTCCCATATTTGGGAATGAAAAAGCGATAAAAAAGAGAGTGATGTCCATGGTGTCAGACTCAACTCAGATTGAGGAACCAAAGGATTTTTCATCACCCATTTTCCAACTTTTCTCTCTTTTTCTTGATTCAAATGAAGTTGTAGAATGGAAAACAAAAGCTTCGCAACCCGGACTTGGGTGGGGAGAAGTTAAATCATCTCTTTTTGAAAAAATGATGACTTATTTTGAAGACGCTCGTACGAAAAGAGAAGATTTAATCATTCATCAGGACGATGTAAAGGATATGCTTAAAACCGGAGCAAAAAAAGCATCTGCGATTGCAGATGAATATCTGGATAAGGCTAGAGAATCTACCGGAATTTCTTATGGCCGTTAACCCCTTTCAAGTCCGATTGAATAATTATGAGGGCCCACTGGACCTATTGCTTTATTTTATTCGCCGCGATGAAATGGATATTTATGATATCCCTATTGCCAAAATCACTGAGGAATACTTGACCACACTGGATCAGGCTCGTTCATCTAATGTGGGCATTGCCGGTGAATTTGTAGTCATGGCTGCTACGCTGATGCGAGTAAAAGCAAAAATGCTTTTACCCCGCCCGGAATTGGATGATGAAGGAGAACTTATTGATCCAAGAACGGAACTTATGCTTCAGCTTCAGGAATATACCCGGTTTAAAGATGCAGCCTCAAATTTGGATATTCTTGCCAATGAAGAAAATCAATTATTCAAGCGGACAACAAGAGAACTTTTGGATGAAGCTGAAGCAATCCCCGGATTATACTTAAAAACTGTTTCATTGTTTGATCTTGCAACGCATTTCAAAACGGCAATAGAAAATCGTCCTGTGATGAACCCGGTTGAACTCCATCGAGAAATTGCAAGTTTTGATGATCAAAAAAATAATATTCTTGCCTCTTTAGATGGTGAAGGGAAGCTCAGGTTTTCTACCCTTATCAACAAATTTAAATCCAAAATCGAAATGATTGTTGCATTTCTTGCATTGTTAGATTTGATTCGCTTAAAAGAAGTTGTCGTGTATCAAAATGAATTATTTGAGGATCTGGAAATTCATAAAGTAATTATAACCTGATGCGCCAAAACGAACAACTTCAAATATTGGAGGCACTATTATTTGCAAGTCCGGAGCCATTGAATCAAACACGGATGAATAATGCGTTTGAAGCTGACCCGCCAAAATTATCTGATTTAATTAAAAAGCTCCGGGATAAATATGAAAAGGAAAAACACGGATTCGAAGTAAGAAAAGTTGCGGGTGGCTATCAATTCGCAACCCGTGCAGATTTCAGCCCATGGGTTCGCCGATTAATTCAAAATCCTTCACAATTAAAATTATCAGGCGCAGCGCTTGAATCGCTTGCGATTGTAGCCTATAAGCAACCTTTAAGTAGATTTGAAATTGAATCTGTTCGTGGCGTGGATTGCTCGGGTGTACTAAAAACTTTATTGTCTCGTCAGTTGCTTAAAATTGCTGGAAGGGCCGAAGGTCCGGGCAGGCCTCTTTTGTACGGAACGACTAGGGAATTTTTAGAACATTTTGGTTTAGATCGTATTTCCGATCTACCGCGACTTCGTGAAATCACCGAATTAACTGCCACAGAAGAACCAAATTCTGACCATACCGATGCGTCTGAATAAATTCCTTGCGCATGCCGGAGTAGCATCCCGAAGAAAAGCGGATGAACTAATTCGCTCTGCGACCACTACGGTTAACGGGAAAATGGTAACAGATCCTGCTCTTGATGTGAATTCTACGGATGATATTTATTTTGATGGATCTCGCATAAAAATATCGGATGAAATGATTGTGTTGATGCTTCACAAACCGATAGGTTTCATTACCTCTGTCAGCGATCCGGAAGGCCGCCGAACAGTTATGGAATTGGTTCCTGTCAAGGAAAGAATGTTTCCGATTGGTAGGTTGGATCAAGATACTACAGGATTGTTATTATTAACCAATGATGGCGAACTTTCTCAAGCACTGTTACATCCAAAGTATAAAATACCTCGAAAGTACATAGCTGTGACAGATCGTCCAATTCAGCCAAAGGAAATTCAAAAGCTAAAAAGAGGCATGCATATTTGGGATAACATTAAAGGGAAGGCTAAAGTAAACCATCAAAAAACGGTTAAAAAACGTACAACCATTGAATTAGAACTTCGGCAGGGAAAAAAGAGGGAAATCAGGAGGATTATGGATCGATTGAAGATAAAATTATTTTCACTCCACCGGTCGCATTTTGGATCCCTTTCATTGGGCAATTTAAAGCAAGGAGAAGCACGAAAACTCACCGACAGTGAAAAGGAAAATTTACAGGCGATTTGCGGGCTTAATAATAATAAATCGAGTGAAAAACGTAAATAAGGGTATGGAGTACTTCTATTGATTTTCAATAGTTCTAAAACTAAATTGCTTGGCTTTTTGAGAATCTAAAACTATGATTATCGCTATCGATGGTCCGGCTGCGTCCGGAAAAAGTACAACTGCTCGCAAAGTGGCTCAGCAATTGGAATTTTTATATCTCGATACGGGCGCCATGTACCGATGCGTGACGTTGGCTCTTCTAGATCAACATATTTCGATCTCAGATGTATCGGCGGTTAATAACCTGTTGGAATCAATAGATGTGAACCTCTCAGAAGATGATGGAAATCCTATGGTTCATTTGAATAAAAAAAATGTAACTGACAAGATTCGTTCAGCTGAGGTAACATCTAATGTGAGTGCTGTAAGCGCCATCCGAGAAGTCCGGAAAGCAATGGTTCGGATGCAAAGAAAAATTGCATCTAATTCAAATTGTGTAATGGAAGGTCGCGATATCGGAACGGTAGTTTTCCCAAATGCAGAAGTAAAAATCTTTTTGGTAGCCGATGCAAATGTAAGAGCTGTGCGACGGCAAAAAGACCTTCTGGCTTTAGGTGAAATGAACTCGGTAGATGAATTGGTGAAGGAAATCGAAAAACGGGATGCATTTGATTCCACTCGAGAACATTCACCACTTCAAAAAGCAAAGGATGCTTTTGTAATCGATACAAGTCATGTGACAATCGATGAGCAGGTATCAGAGATAATTGAAATTGTTAACCAAAAAAAGAGAAAATAACGAATATTATGAGCAAAGAAGAACAGACATTAGAACAGACGTTAGATGTTGCTGTAGAATCACCTACAGATGAATCAGCATCGGACGTCAGTGTTGATTCCGAATCTTTGGAAGAGACACCTTTGTCATCCAATGGAGGAAACGACATTCATTATAATTATTTAGGCGACGATCTATTTAAGGATATCAAACGCATTAATGTGGATGATTTAACCACCGAACCCGATGATAACCATCTTGAGCAAAAACTTTTAGACAGTTATTTGGAAACGATATCGGACATTTCCGAAAACCAATTAATCAAGGGTCGTGTAATTGGGATGAACGAAAAAGAAATATTGATTGATATCGGATTTAAATCTGAGGGAATCATTGACCGAAATGAATTTTCTGATGAAGAATTGCCGAAAGTTGGCGAAACGCTTGAAGTATATTTAGAATATCTGGAAGATAGAACCGGGAGAACAGTTTTATCGAAAGAAAAAGCTGATTTTATGCGTCGCTGGAAAAACCTTCGTGAATTTTTTGATAATGAAACAATCATAGAAGGTACCATTACAAAAAGAATAAAAGGTGGTATGGCAGTGGACCTAGAAGGGGTTCAAGCTTTTTTACCTGGTTCGCAAATCGACTTAAGACCCGTACGTGATTTTGATCAATTTGTTGGCAAAACCATTAATTTGAGAATTGTCAAATTAAACGAAATGCGGAAAAATATTGTGGTCTCACATAAAGTGATTATGGAAGAGAGCATGAAAGAACAACGTGATGCCTTATTTGAAGATTTGGATATTGATCAAATTATGGAAGGACGAGTTAAGAATATAACAGACTTTGGTGCTTTCATTGACCTTGGCGGAATTGATGGATTGCTTCATATTACAGACCTTACCTGGGGTCGGGTTGGTCATCCGTCTGAAGTGGTTTCCTTAGACGATTCGATTACGGTTAAAATCATAGACTATGATCGTGAAAAACAACGGATATCTTTGGGTCTAAAGCAACTTACTCCGCATCCATGGGAACAAGTTGCAAGCAAATATCCCGAAGGAACGAAAATTAATGGTAAAGTTGTCAGCATGAAAAATTACGGTGCATTCGTAGAACTTGAGCCCGGTGTTGAGGGTTTGATCCATGTATCAGAAATGTCCTGGACGCGACATGTTAAAAATCCTTCTGAAATTTATTCCATGAACGATGATGTGGAAGCTGTTGTGTTAGGCGTGGATGCTGATGAACGGAAAATTAGCCTTGGCATAAAACAACTCCAGGACGATCCCTGGGACGCCATTGAAGATAAATTCACCGTTGGGGATGTTAGCAAAGGCAAGGTAATTAATTTAACCCAGTTTGGCGCATTTGTCGAATTAGAAGAAGGCATTGAAGGCTTAGTGCATATTTCTGATTTATCTTGGACCAAAGTATTACGGCATCCTAAGGAGATTGTAGAAAAAGATCAGGAAATTGAAGTCCGCATCTTAGAAGTTTCACGAGAGAATAGAAGAATATCTCTCGGGCTCAAACATGTGCAAGAGGATCCATGGCCTGATATAATCAAAGAATATCAATCTGGTAAAGAAGTTTCAGGAGAAATTCTTCATATATTAGAAAAGGGGATTATTCTCAAACTTGAAAACGGCATTGAAGGTATTATTCCTTTTTCTAGAAAAAACAAAAAAGACCGCAAAGAATTGATGGGGAAATTTGAAAAAGGCGGTACCTTAAAGGGTGTGGTGATGGAAGTGAGACCGGATGATAAAAAGATTGTACTATTGTCCGAAGAAATAGGATCAACGAACAAAGAAGATGTTTTAGATGATGTTCAATCTTTTCTTAAATCTCAGGACGCACCTGCTGGTGAAAAAATCGAAATACCACAGGATGATGACTCAGACCCAATTAAACCTGATGAGACTGACGAATCTACCGAAGATAACAAAAAGGAATAATTAACCGTATGGGCCTTATGAATGCTTAATATAAAGGCCTTTTTCGATAAACAGAAAATGATTCTGGTCCTTGGTTCTGTTGGACTAGCATCATTACTCTGGGTATTTGTTGTTAGTGGCAACATCTATTCTCTGGATGTTGAAATTCCCATTGAAGGCCGCAATCTTCCAGCCAAGAAAGCGTTAAAAGCAGAAATGCCGGACAATGCTCTCATCAAATTAAAAGGAACTGGCAGAGCTCTTTTTAAAACATTGGTCCTGAAAAATTTTCTTTCTGATTTTAAACTCGTTCTCGATTTAGAACGTATTTCGGAAGAATATGATTTTTACTTGAATGACTATTTTGAACGATATCCCCAAAAAGTAGTTATCGCTCCATCACTGGAAGTGGAATATGTAGAAGTCATTTATCCTGATTCGATTCATATTAGCCTTGATGCATACAAAGAAAAAATTGTGACTGTAAAACCAAGTTTAATGGTACAGCCAGCACCGGGATACACGTTAGTTGGCGACCTTATCGTAGAACCATCGCAAGTACAAATTGCGGGATCACGGAAAATAATTGAATCAATCCAATTCATTTCAACTATATCAGACACACTGAATAATGCTGTTTCTTCTGCGACTAGAATATTGAAGTTTGAACTCATTCCAAATAAATTAGTAGAATACACACCCAATCAAGTTGCTGTTTCAGCCAAAATTCAACCAATTACGGAAAGAATTATCAGCGATGTACAGGTTCTCATTAATAATATACGTCCGGATGTCCGTGTATTTCCAAGCCCCCAAACTGTATCACTTACTGTTATAGGTGGCGCTGATTATATTGCAAATATTCAACCGGAAGACATTGAGGTATCCATTGATTTTAATAAACGGTGGAACCCGGGGCAAACATGGTATGAACCGGATGTTCGCGTACCTGAACATGTCATTGAATGGATGGATTTATCACCTCGTAACATTGAGCTTGTTGTTACTCGCAAACGTCAATGACCGTATTAGGAATTGAAACTTCGTGCGATGAAACGGCTACTGCACTTTGCAGAGATGGATCTATTTTATCATCTATTGTTAGCTCGCAAATAATTCATAAAAAGTTTGGTGGAGTCGTGCCGGAATTGGCTTCAAGAGAACACGAGCGCTTACTGAATACACTCATTAAGGAATCATTGGATGCGGCAGGATTAACCCTCAAAGATCTCGAAGGCATAGCAGTCACCCAAGGTCCGGGACTCGCTGGTACTCTATTAACGGGATCCTGTTTTGCTAAAGGACTTGCGCAAGGTTTGGAATTGCCTATTGTGGGGGTCAACCATTTAGAAGCACATATCTTTGCGAACTTTCTTGCAGACCCTACGTTAGAATACCCATTCGTTTGCCTTCTTGTTTCTGGTGGACATACACAACTTTGGCATGTGAAAGAATTGAAAAAATATATATTAATGGGTGAAACAAGAGATGATGCTGCCGGTGAGGCATTTGATAAAGGTGCTCGAATTTTAGGGCTTGGTTATCCCGGTGGTCCGGAAATCGAATCCATCGCAAAAACAGGTGATGAAAATGCTATTTCATTTCCTCGAGCTTTTATCCATTCAGATACAATTGAATTCAGTTTCAGCGGATTAAAAACATCACTTTTATATAAAATGAAATCCGAAGAAAGTTCAAAATCGGAGGGACTTTCTAAAAACGATATAGCTGCAAGTTATCAAAAGGCCATCATTGATGCTTTAATTTCAAAGTGCGTTCTAGCGATTAAACAGACTAAATCTAAATCCTGTGTCATAGCTGGAGGGGTAGCGGCGAATCTGAGGTTAAGGGAAATGGTTGCCAGGTCATTAAATGATTGCCGGGTCCTGTACCCCGATCTTTCATTGTGCACAGACAATGCGGCTATGGTTGCATTTTTAGGTGAAAAACTTTTGATATCAGGTAAAACAACTCCCTTGGAATTCCCTATTTATCCAAACCTCTCATTGGCTTAACCATTGCATATTGAAATTCTAAGGGGTTTGGACCCTTTGTTCGGAATTGTGATTATAAGTGCAATCCTATCATTGGCTTTTGGATTTCATTCTTTGAGAGGACATCCTAAATTTACTATTCTAGTTTGTCTCCGAATTTTAAGTCTTTTTCTTTTGGTTTTTTTATTGTTCCAGCCGGTTATTCATTGGAAAACCCAATCACACATTCCACTTAAATGGAATGTATATCTTGACAATTCCGTTAGTATGAGATACCATCAATCTCTTTCATTACAATCCATAAAAAATGGGGTTGAGTTTGTTGAGAATGAAATAAGAATGAAAGAAACAAGCTATTCATTATTTCAGTTTTCCAGAGAGTTGAATGAGGTACGCAATTTTTCTTTAAATGCCGATGGTTCAGCGACGGATTTAGGAATAGTATTAGATCATATATTATCAGAACAAGATACTTTAGCGGGATCAATCATCATCACAGATGGCCAATTAACTCAAGGGAAACACCCGAATTCATTTGGAGTAATTGAGAGTCCAATTCATATAATTGCTGTAGGAGATTCTATTCCCATGGTTGACATTGCCATTAAATCTATTGATGCACCAACGGTAGCAATAAAAGGGGAATCCATAAAGGCAGATGTAATTGTACAGGCAGCTGGCAAGTTGAAAAAACCTGTAAATGTTTCACTTTACCAAGGATTAAAATTATTGGGTTCAAAAAGAGTTCAAATTCAAGGTGGTGGTTCAGAAAAAGCAATTTCATTTCAATTTCGTTCAAAACAAATCGGTACTTGGAAATATTTAGCAAAAGTATCTTCAACTAGTGAAGAAATAAATATTGAAAACAATCAGCAACTATTCGAAATAAATATCTTAAAGGATCGCTATCCTGTTGCCTTAATCACGGGTTCGCCAAATTATCATACATCTTTGATCAAAAAATATATTAAGTCGTATCCTCGGATAAAGTTGGACCATTATGTACAAAAAAGTGAACAAATATTTTATCCATCCCTAGACAACTTTTGGAAATCATCCTATGATTTAATTATACTGGATAATTTTCCTTCGACTCCGATTCCTAAATCTTTGCAACGGGTTTTTGGTAAAAAAGTCATTAAAGAACAATCATCTTTGGCGTGGGCTTTTGGTCCAAATATGAGTAAAAATACTGCTGAATCTATATTCCCCTTTTTTCATATAAAGGGACATAAATTGACAACAAAAACAGATCCATCCGAATGGTCTTTTACGGATGATGTCAATGTGGATTCTTTTATTCAATTATCCGCTAACACATCTTCGGTTTTTCCACCGCTTAGACTGCTTGATTTTTCAATCACCCCAACAAAACAAGAAGTGGAAATTTTAGCTACGTTAGATAATGAAAAAACTTATCCAATCTTTATTCGAAGTGAAATAAACGGACTACGGAGTTTTATTTTTGGTGCATCTGACATGTATAAGCTTCATTATTCCATGAACGAATTAGAGAATAGTAATTTCCTCGAAAAATATTGGCACAGTGTGTTTAATTGGTTGTTGAAATCTGGTGCTGAAAATGAATTATATTTTAGATTGAATAAAAAATCTTTTCAACAGGGCGAAGAAATTCATATAACAGGAACCCAAAAAGGGATCGACGACCCAGCGTCAGCCCGGGCATTTATAACTGTAATAAAAGATGGAAAAAATGTGAATTCTGCGGAACTTCACTTCAACCTAAGTCATTCCCGATGGGAAGGAAATATCTGGGCATCGAGTCCTGGGGATTACTCGTATGAAATAGGTGTTGAACATGGAAATATTACATCGATTCATAGAGGGGAATTTATTGTTAAAGAAAGCCAAATTGAACTAAATCGAGTTTTTGTGAACCGACTATTGTTGAAGAAGCTGGCAAAAAATTCTGGTGGAAAGTATATTCCATGGGCATCCCGGGCAGATGTGTCTAAACTTGATATGAATCAATCAAAAAATATTACCAATCGGGCAAACATTAAATTCAGTCAAAACCCTTGGGTGGTTGTTTTATTGCTACTTTTATTATGCTTTGAATGGACAATTCGGAGATTTTCAGGCCTCCCTTAGATAAAAATATTTTTATAAATATATATTACAATAAATGAAAAAAATTACAGTCATCGGAACAGGTTATGTTGGGTTGGTGAGCGGCGCAGGTATTTCGGATTTTGGGCATTCCGTAACTTGTGTTGACATTGATGAATCAAAAATTTCATCATTAGAAAATGGTAAAATTCCAATCTATGAGCAAGGTTTAGAATCCTTAGTAAAACGAAACGTTGAAGCAAAGAGACTCTTTTTTTCGAGCAATGTAGCTGCGGAAGTTGAAAAAGCAGATGTTGTGTTTATTGCTGTGGGAACCCCTCAAGATAACAACGGTACGGCAGATATATCCGCGGTGTTAAAAGCATCCGAAACGATTGGTTCATCTTTGAATGGATATAAAGTCATATGCACCAAAAGCACGGTTCCCATTGGTACCGGACGAAAAGTCATTGAGGCAATAAAAAATAATGCAGGCTCATCTGCGATGTTTGACTATGTTTCCAATCCTGAATTTTTACGGGAGGGTGCAGCGGTACAGGATTTCACCCATCCGGACCGCGTGGTTATTGGTGCGGAAACTCAAAAAGCGTTTGAATTCATGAAAGATGTGTATCATCCGCTTTACATTAACGAAACTCCTATCATTCACACGAATATTGAGACTGCAGAAATGATAAAATATGCGAGCAATGCTTTTCTTGCACTCAAAATAAGTTACATCAATGAAATAGCAAATTTTTGTGAAGAAGTAAACGCAGATGTTTTTCATGTTGCCAAGGCGATGGGTTTGGACGGTAGAATTAGTCCTAAATTTTTACATCCAGGTCCAGGCTATGGCGGATCTTGTTTCCCAAAAGATACGAATGCTCTTGCTTCTCAGGCAGAATCAGCCGGTGTCCCGCTTAAAACTATTCAAGGCGCGATTGATGCAAATACCAATCAAAAATCCAGAATGGTTGATAAATTAAGAATATTACTAGATGACTCTTTTAATGGAAAAAGGATTGCAGTTCTCGGTCTTAGCTTTAAACCCGAGACTGACGATGTTCGCGAATCATCTTCTATTTCGATGATATCTGCACTATTGAATGAAAGCGCTACGGTTTGTGCATATGATCCTGTATCTAATGATAATATGTCATCATTCTTTTCCAAAGTGTCCTATCAAAATTCAGTATACGACGCTGTAAAAGATGCTAACGCTGCAGTAGTAATGACCGATTGGAACGAGTTTCGGAGTATGGATATTCCTCGTATTAAATCACTGATGAAAACTGCGGTTATTCTAGATACGAGAAATATCTTAAATATTACTGAATTAGATGAAAACGGAATAGTGTATGATAATGTTGGCCGGAAGCCCAGGGCAAAGTGATGACGTATAAATATATAAAATTTATTTTAATCGGATTCATCTTTTTTATTTCTAAATCAAATGCGCAGGATGACAATAATTACAAAGGCACAATTGATCCAAAAAAATATGGATGGCAGGAAGATTTGGACGAAGAAAATCAATTGCAAAACCAAGTTGATTACGAATATATATCGTTGGAGAAAGCCATTGATCCGAATACATATATTTTAGGTCCGGGTGATGTGCTTGGAATTAATATCATTTCATCAAAATCTATGAGTTATTCACTTAGAATTCTGCCGTCCGGTGACATTTTAATCCCAACCGTCGGTTCGTTATCGCTACATGGTAAAACACTTCAAACGTCTATTCAAATTATCCATTCGTATATCCAAAAGAATGCATTTCCAAATTCAAAGATTTCGATTTCCCTAGAAAATATCAAACGATTCAAAGTTCAAATTTCTGGTGCAGTTCATATTCCAGGGTTTATTGAAGTTACCGGAGTGTCGAGATTGTTGGATGCTGTAGAATTAGCTGGCGGTGTACAAAAATATGCAAAATCTAATTTGATTACAGTGATTCGAGATGGTAATTCTTCGCAATATCACCCAGGTAAATTCTTAATCACAGGAGATTTAAAACATAATCCAGTATTAAAAGAAAAAGATATAATTCATGTATCGTTTGACAGAAATTTTGATACCGAGAATGAGGATTTATCAGACTATAATTTGAGTCAGGTCCTGGTGATAGGTTTTGTACAAGTTCCCGGTGGTTTTCGGCATATACCTGGATATAAAGTTCGAGATTATATTGCACTTCGGGGTGGCCCTACAGAATCAGGAAGCTTAACGGGAGCTCGCGTTGTAAGAAAGGATGGGACGGTGCTGTCAGGCGCATTAAATGAATCGGTATATCCTGGGGATATTATTGAAGTACCTGCTACTTTTCAATATCGATTGTTCGGGAAAACGAGTGCTACGCAAATTATTTCAGCATTTTTATCCATTTATTTAGCCTATGAAGCAACGTTACGCTGATTAATTATGAAATTAACAGATCACGAACAAAAAATCCTTGAGCTGATTCAAAAGCATCCTGAAATCCTTTCAGAAACAAAGTCAAGAGAACATTTCGCTAATAAAATTGGCCTGTCCGAAAAAACACTTAGAAACAGAATAGGTGAATTGAGAAGACTTAATTTAATTGAAGAATTAGAACCGACCTCATCCGTTTATAAACAAAAACACAGATCTAATTTGGGGATTCAAACGATTGAATTAGATAATGCATTTGCCTCTATAATGAGGCATAAAAAGGTTTTCCTAAACATTTGGTTAACTATAACACTTATCTTGGGATCAACTGCCTTTGTATTGCCAAAATGGTACGAGGGAAGAGCGGTTATTCTTCCTCCATCTAATGAATCGTCTCAGTTTGGAACTGGCGGACTTGGAGGATTACTGGGAATGGGGGGATTGATTGATGTATTCTCGAACACCGGTGGAGGTCAAGATAGGTTTTTGGCAATTCTTAAGAGCGATAGATTATTACAAATACTTGAGGAAAAATATGATTTTCAATCCAAATACGGAACGGATGATTTAGAGGCAACACTTGATAAACTAGGTAAAAAAATAACCATTATAATTGAAGATGAAAATCAAATAGTCATTTCGGTATTGGATCCAGAACAAAATCAAGTTGCAAATATTACCAATGGAACTGTTCGTATACTCGATTCCCTAAATATTGTTTTAAGTAACACACAGGCGCGAGGATCGAGATTGTTTATTGAAGATCGGGTTAATGAGGTACTGGATTCGCTCAAAAGTCTTGAAATTCAATTGACTGAATTTATGGAAACTGAAGGTGTACTCAGTCTTGAGGATCAGGTGTCGGTTGGAGTGGAAAGAGCAGCAGAGTTGCAGGCACTAATTATGTCGAAAGAAGTGGCATTGTCAGTTGCAGAACAGATGATGGATACAAATCAACCCAAGTTGAAACAATGGCGCCATGAGTTAAGTCAGTTAAAAAAAGATTTTAATGAATTTTTCAAAAGTGATTCTAACAATCAACTATTGCCGAGTTTTTCAAAAGTGCCAAAGCTGGCGACAAAGCTTACAAGACTCCAACGCGCAGTTGAATATCATGTAAAACTTCTAGAATTTTTAGGGCCTCAATATGAACAGTCAAAAATTGATGAGGTAAAGGACATTCCAACACTTCAGGTTTTAGATTGGGCAATACGACCTGAAAATGAAGCACGTCCTCGGAAAATCTTAATCATTGTAGGAGGATTCATCCTTGGATTTTTTCTGGCTTACTTTTGGGTTTATATAAAGGACTTTAAAACCAAATACCAAATTTGATTCCAATGATTTCTATTGTGGTATGTTAAGTGTAATTGGAATTATAACAATTTTTCTTATTGCTGGGATTTTCATCGTATCCTGGTTTAAAATAAATCCTACTTTAGGCACAATCCTTGCTGTTAGTTTTGCTTTACGTGCGATTGTTGTTCTTTTGCAGGAATTATTTCAAATTGCACCTTATACGTGGGATGAAGGATTATTTATGACCATGGGAATTAAGGTAAAACATTTTTTAGATGGGTCCCGTTCGTCTCTACCATTTAGAACGCTTGCCGGGGTACCAGCTTACGGATCATTGCTTGGAGGTCTTTTTTATCTCTATGAAGTGGATACAATTTTACCTCGGATATTAAATGTTCTTTTTGGAACCGGTGCTGTATTCTTGACTTGGAAACTATCCGCCTTAGTTGGTTTAAAAAATAAGTATTGTTTGTTAATGGCTACGATTGTCGGATTTACACCAAGTTATATTTTGTATTCAGCCTTGATTATGCGGGATATGCTGATTTGGTTATTGTTGTTGGTTTTGCTATACCTTTGGGTGAAGTTTATTCAAGATCTCGACTCAAAATCATTCTGGATTGCTTTTATACCGGTTGCTATGCTAACAATTTTGAGACCTCAATATGCACCGGTCTTCGCGATAATTCTTGGATTTATTGCTTTTAGTTATGCTCAGAGATTACGATTTAAATGGAAGCAAATATCCTTACCCGGATTACAGTATATATTATTCTCTATTTTTTTATCCGTAGTTTTAGTTGGGAGTATTTTTCTGATATTATCTGAAATTGCCCGTTGGGAAAATTCTGATGTTCTGGACTACTTGGTTAGCCAGCATCATTGGAGAACCCAAGGTGGAGCAGCCTATTTAATCGATCAAGAATTCACCAATTTATTGGATGTGGTGTGGTTCTTCCCCTTAAGATTTATTCATTTTACATTTGGTCCTTTTTTATGGAATAGCGGTTCGATTCAAATGATGGCTAGTGCAATGGAAGCCCTAGTTGGAACAATATTCTTTTTACTGCTGGTTTTTTATTCACCAACCTTATTTAAAAGTAACAATAGCAATCGTTTGGGTATTATACTTTTAATAGTATTCGCATTAATCAATATTGCTGCGGCCAGCATTATCGACTCTAATTATGGAACAGCCATGCGCCATCGTATGGTATTTATGCCTTTTATTTTTATGGCTGTTTTGTGGTTACGACAGCAGAGAATTATATTGAAGCAAAATAATGATAGTTTATTAATATAAAAATGATTTGGAATGAAATTTAAATTAATCCACCATATAGGCGGTGCTTCCATTTTAGTCATTCTAGGTTCATTGGCTTCCTTTGGGGCAAATGTTATCTTAGGAAGATCCTTGCCTCAGGACGCATTTGGGACTTTTTCACTTTTCCGGTCAGTCATGTTTTATCTGCCTATTTTTGCTTTCCTTGGGTTTGGAAATGCTTTGATAAGGTTTTCCCGGGAAAATGAATTTTCTAACATCAATTGGAAGTTGCCTCTCAGAAAGATGGATTTTATTGCTGCTGGTGTTTTATTATTGGCTGTTTTAGTAATTCAAAGAATATATCCATTTTCTTTCATCGAGTCGATGTTGTTGGGAATCGCGGCATGGTTATTCGCTCGATCCCTAATAACTAATTCCATCCTGCGGATCATGCGAAAAATGGTTTTAGGTCAATTCACATCTATTGTATGGCGGTACATATTTTTCATTTTTCTTGTGGTAGCAGCAATTTGGTTTGAGCTTCAATTGGAATTTGTATTAATACTCTTTTTCTTGTCATTTGTCGTTATGTTTGTGATTGCGAAATTTATAGATCGAAATATTCAAGTTGGTAAAAATTCAGTCCGGTTAAAAAAGATTTTCGATTATGGTTCTACATTATTTGTCATCAACATTATTACTATTTTGATGACACAAATGGACAAACTCATTGTATCCATGACTTTAGGGACAGTTTCGGTTGGAATTTATACTGGAGTTTCTTTGGTAGCTCTTACCGTCTTCAATCTTGCCGGTACCACAATAGGCAATGTATTAATGCCACATTTAGCCCAAGGGAAAAGAATCCAACTTATCGAATTTTTATTATATTTTTTCATCATTCCCGTTTTTTTAATAATTTTTGCATTTCTAAGCATTGAACAATTGAACACAATATTATTTGACGGAAAATATTCCGGATTTAATCAGTTACTTCAACTTTCCATTGTTTTAGGATTAATGCAATATTACCACAATCTTATCGAATTTTCTCTTGGAGGCCTCAGCAGTGAAAGGAGCTTAAAATTATTTTTGGGAACAATATTATTTTCATTATTATTATTGTTTGTTCTATCATTTATACTGGTTGCCAAACATGGTCTTGTAGGGATTATAATGGGATGCATTGTTGCTTGGCTATTTAGAAACTTTGTGGGCGCCATACTGCTGGGAAAAATTTTGATAAAAGAAAAGGTGTTATTCGAATGAAATTATTCTTTCTAAGAAGTTGGTATTATTGATTTAGCAAAAAATTCCCCATAAGTCGATCCCCCTCAGGTGGGGAAAACCGCTCTGCACAATTTCCTGGGAAAAAAGTTAATTCACCAAAGAATATTTTATTATTATTTTGCACATAAAGATCAACCCTGCAATATTTAATATTTTCGGATATTTTTTCAGAAATTGAAATCATTTCTGATAGGCATTCTGGTGTTTCAATTTGGCGTTCGTCATGTGGGTAACCCATAGAAATATTTAAAAGTTTCCAATCTTTAGTGTATAATTGCCGAGTATGGTTTTTGAATCTCCCAAGATCAAGTTGAATGGCTTTTACTCTTCCGCTACTACAAAAGTATTTATAATCTCTTACCGGTTCTTTGTTCACATTATATAACATTTTTTCCACGATAATTTTTCTTTTTAATCCTTTGTAATTTGGTTCTCTGCTACGAATATAATAATCTTCTAAAAGCCAATCACTCATTTCTTTAATATCGCTAGAGTTTAGGATTTGGTCTTTTGGAATTATTTTTATATATCCGCTTGAATGAGTAGGTTTAATAATAACATCCATATCGAATTTTTTTCCTAAGAGCTCATTTGGTTCATTAACAACAATCACGGTTTCATTTAGATATTGACCTAACCCAAGTTCAAGAATCCAATCCTGAATATCCTCTTTATCAGTTACCCTTCCTTGTTTTGAGTAAAAATTATAATTAAATATTTTTTCTGAGAGAAGAATTTCATTCATTTTTTTTGGATTCCAGATATTTGGAAAATATTTCAGTCTATATGAACTATTTAAATATGAAATTAATGAGTCGAAAAATCTGCCCATTGGTAAATAAAATTGAGGTTTATTTTGCATCTTTTATATTGATGAATTGTGTGCTATTTGTGGTTGGTTCAATTTTATTCTTTCCTTCGTATTATTTTTCAAACGAATATCTCATTTTTAAGGATATTGTCATATGAAGAAGAGATATTATTATCTCTAAATTAAATAGGAAACAATTAAGTTTGCTTGATATTAGATAAGTCTTCAAGTGGTTAAACAAAATAATTTCCAAAAATGTAAAATTATCCTAACCGAATAAAATGAATTTTAGAGATAAAATAAAGAAAGTGCATAGTCTTTCTGCAATGAATACATTATCAACTGATAAATGAAAAAAGTTATAACATTTGGGACCTTTGATTTATTTCATGTAGGTCATTTAAACATTCTGGAGCGAGCAAGGACTGAAGGAAATTATTTAATTGTAGGTGTTTCAACCGATCAATTGAATTACAATAAAAAACAAAAATACCCAGTTTGTTCGGAGGAAAACAGATTGCGGATTCTTAGTGCTTTACAAGTGGTTGATGAAGTATTTAAGGAGGAATCATTAGAATTAAAGGGAGAATATATTAAAAAATATAATGCAGATATCCTCGTGATGGGAAATGACTGGGAAGGGAAATTTGATGAATTCAAATCGTTATGTCATGTTGTTTATTTAGAAAGAACCCCATCTATTTCAACAACAGAACTCATTGAAATTATAAAAAACTAATTCTGATATAAGATGCTTATTCACCAAAAAAACGATAAGAAAGTTGATCCCATTTCATTCTTAATGATTGTTAGATAAGTGAAAATAATATTTTCGGCAAACACTTCTTGGTATCTCTATAATTTTAGAAAAAAATTGATTGAATCCATGGTATCTCGCGGTTGGGATGTCATATTAGTTGCACCTCAAGATGCGTACTATTGGAAAATTAAAATGCCCGGAATAAAATATATTGGATTACCAATTGACAGATATGGTTTCAGTCCACTTCACGCATGGGCTACCGTAAAGTCGTATTACAAAATTTTCAAGCGTGAGAAACCAGATGTTATTCATTTATTTACCATCAAACCCGTTATTTTAGGGACGATAGCAGCGCGTTTAGCCGGCATCCCAAAAATTGTGAATTCCATAACTGGGCTTGGCTATATTTTTACCAGCGGTAGCCGATTAAGAAAAATTGTGGAAACGGTGTATAGGAGCGTATTGACTTCATCCCGAGTAGATGTCATTTTACAGAATCCAGATGATGAAAAACTATTTCAATCGTTTTCAAGAATTCAAACAACGAAAATACATTTAATTAGAGGATCAGGCGTTGACTTGGAATCTTTCCTATTAGATGGGCTTAAACCACCATCTGAATTGGATAATCATTCAATTCATTTTATTATGTTTTGTAGAATGCTTTGGGATAAGGGAGTCCAAGAATTTGTGTCTGCCGCAGAATTAGTAAAAACTCATATTCCCAATGCTAGATTTCATTTAATTGGCGGAATTGAAACCGGTAGCCCAAATGAGGTTCCAAAATCGTGGCTTGTACAATTTCAAACTCATGACTTTATTCATTGGGTAAATCATGTTGAGGATATACGTCCATGGATTGCTGGGTCCCATGTTGTGGTCCTTCCAACATATTATGGAGAAGGAGTTCCAAAATCTCTAATTGAAGCTGCTGCTTTAACGAAACCGATTATTACAACCAATATTGCAGGATGCCGTGAAATTGTGATTGATCACTATAACGGATTGCTAATTCCACCGAATTCCGTGGAAGCATTGGTTAAGGCAATGATTCATCTTGGGCAGGATCAAATTTTAAGAGAGAAGATGGGGAAACAAGGAAGAACATTGGTTGAAAAGGAATTCGGAGATGGCCCGGTTATTACTTCTACTTCGGCTGTATATGGAATTGATTGTTAGGTTTACATTCAAACGATGAACATTTTCATTACAGGAAGTGCGGGGTTTATTGGCCGTCAACTTTGTAAGGCATTGGTAGATTTAAATCATCAGGTGACTGGGTTTGATACCAATCTATCAGGCAAAACAAAAAAGAATAACGTCATCAAAGGAGATATTCTTGATTATGAGCATTTAACTGAATCTATTCCCTCAGATACAGATTTAATTATTCATCTTGCAGCAGAACATAAAGATGAAGGTCCTTCAGTTAAAGATTACTTTCGTGTAAATGAATTGGGTACCAGCCATATTACCAAAGCAGCAATAGAAAATCACGTAAAGAAGATATTATTTTTCAGCACGGTAGGAGTCTATGGAGAACAAATTTGTGCAGATGAAAAATCGCAATTGAAACCGATCAATCCATATGGCGAATCCAAGGTCGCAGCGGAGAAAATAATTCTAAATTGGTCGAATGAATCAGCTGGCCGATCGGGATTGATAGTAAGGCCAACAGCTGTGTACGGCCCGGATAACCGAGCGAATATTTATCGTTTAATAAAACAAGCATCTACAGGAATGTTTATTATGCCTGGTGATGGTAAACATCATAAATCTGTTGTTTATGTAGAGAATGTTGTCGCTTCCTGTTTATTTCTTTTAGATCACTTTTCTCCCGGGATAAGTCAATTTAATTTAGTAGATGAACCGTCCATTCCCTTGAATGAACTCGTAGCGATTATTCGATCTTCATCCGGGAAATCAAGGAGCGTAATACATGTTCCATTACTTTTATTAAAATGCCTACTGCCAATATATGGAATACTGCAATTGATGAAAAAACGATCTCGTTCATTATCTTTTTCTCGCCTAGATAAATTCGGTTCTTCAAGTCAATTTGATGGACAGAAAATACGAAATTTGGGTTTTAAGCAACCCGCATCTACAGAAGATGGAATTAGGAAGACCATTGAGTGGAATAGAAAACATGGTTGGGATTGAGAGAATTTCTTGATTAACCAAAAATCAAATCATAACTTCGGGTAACCCTCAAGGAGTATTATCGAAATTAAACGCTAACAGTTTTTCCAGTTAAACAGGAGCCAAAACATGGATAGTCTGCATAGCGTTTCCCCAACACCAGATGTGACCGCCACCACGCGGTAGATTGATTCCGGTATAGTATATTCAATTATGACATCTGAATTTGTACATTCATTGCGCATTCGAGTCCCCAAGTGGATTATTTCTTGGGCGTTCCTGATTTCGGATACTATAGCGGGCATCCTTGCATTTTATATAGTTTTTCTTCCTGCTTCCCAGGAATTGCAATTGGATCCGATGTTTGTAGTTGGAATTTTCGTTGTCATTACGGTTGCTTGGGCTTGTTTGTTTTTTATTCTTGGTTTATATAAGGCTACATCAGATGTATCCCGATTTGGTGAAATTCAACGGGCGATAATTGCTTCATTTTCCTGTATTGTCTTAATGATTTTTCTTCAAGCGGTGCAAATCGTAACCCTACCCTATGAACCGGCTGTGGTACTCAATTACTGGTTATTTTTTATTTTATGTTTCAGTTTGGTGCGATTTAGTAGTAGATCATTACAGAAAGCCATGATAAGAAAAGGGATTGGGCTAGAAAAAATGATCATTGTTGGTCATAATCCGAGAGGAGAAAAAGTTGCCAGAGATATTGAAAAACATCCTGATTTTGGGTATGATTTGGTTGGCTTTGTACAGATTAAGGAAGAAGAAAATACAGATGAATTCGGGAACGTTCTTGGAACCGATGCTGACCTAAAAAATATTATAGTCAAAAATCAAATTGCTCATGTTGTTTTAGCGCCTGAAAAATCCGATCATTTTAGGTTGATGTCTCTTTTAACGCAGGCAAATGGCGTACCGACATCCATTAAAATTGTACCTGATCTTTACGAAGCCATTAGTGGAATGGCCCGAACGCAGCAATTATATGGTCTCCCATTAATTCAAGTTAATCCTGAACTGGAGACTTTATACAATCGACATGGGAAACGTCTCTTAGATCTTCTTATGGCCATACCAGCTTTTCTTTTATTTCTTCCCGCTTGGGTTGGTATCAGTATGGCTATTGCTTTTGATAGCAAAGGCACTATATTATATAAACAGGTGCGGGTTGGTAAAAAGCAAAAACTTTTTACTATTTATAAATTTAGATCTATGGTTCAGGACGCTGAAACAGAAACGGGTCCTGTGTGGGCTATGGAAGGTGACAACCGGATTACAACGGTCGGTCGGTGGCTCCGTAGATTTCGTTTTGACGAAATCCCTCAGCTCATCAATGTGATTAAAGGGGAAATGAGTTTGGTTGGACCTCGACCGGAAAGACCATCCATTATAGAACGATTAATTTTGGAATATCCTTTTTATTACCGGCGTCATTCTGTGCGTCCGGGTATCACTGGTTGGGCTCAGATAAAACATCCTTACGACCAGCGTATTGAGGATGTAAGAGAAAAATTAAAATATGATTTTTTCTATATTGAAAGTTTAACCCTCAATCTTGACATTAAAATTCTGCTGAATACTGCTTGGGTTATGCTTTCAGGCAAAGGTAGATGATAGATACGTCTACGGTTGGAAATATATCCAATCTGCTCTACTTTCTTTTCTCTTAAAACACCCAATTAACCATGATACCTATTTCTATTCTACGGGATAACCCCGACGCAGTTAAAAAGAGCCTCGAATCCAAAGGTGCTAAGATTAACTTAGAATTGATTCTTAAATTGGATCAAGATCTTCGATCTATTATTACAAAACTGGATGGACTTAGAGCAAAAAAAAATAAAGTTTCGGAAACCATAGCAGAATTAAAACGAAATGGTGAAAATCCTGAGGAAGACATTCAAGCCATGCAAACGCTTGGAACCAAAATTGATCATCTAGAATCTTCCCTTCAAGAAATAAAAAGCGAACTCAACACTCAACTAATAGACATCCCCAATTTACCTGATGAAACTGTACCCATAGGAAAAGATCCAAGTCAAAACCGAGTTGTGCGAGAGTGGGGTAAGAAACCGGATCCGGATAAAAAATACCAAACCCATCTAGAAATTGGGAAAAATTTAAATATCCTTGATATGGATAGAGGTGCAAAAATTTCAGGATCTGGATTTCCTCTTTATTTGGGCGAAGGTGCACGATTAGAAAGAACATTAATCAATTTCATGCTAGACCATCATGAGTCGTCAGGTTATACTGAGGTGTTTCCTCCTTTCTTGACCCAATCATCGGCGCCAATGACATGCGGGCAACTTCCCAAATTTGCCGATGATATGTACACAACCGAAGATGGTAACTTATGGCTAATTCCAACAGCCGAAGTCCCTTTGACTAATATTCATAAGGATGAAATTTTGGAGGAAGAGAGTCTTCCGAAATATTATAAAGCATACTCTGCTTGTTTTCGCCGTGAAGCCGGTTCGTACGGTAAAGATACCCGTGGTTTGTTACGGGTACACCAATTTAATAAGGTAGAACTTGTCAAATTTGTGTTACCTGAAACCAGCTATAATGAACTTGAATCCCTCACACTTCAAGCGGAATCTGTTTTGCAGACTCTCAATCTTCATTATAGAGTGGTTGAATTGTGCACAGGAGATCTCAGTTTTTCTGCAGCAAAATGTTATGATATAGAAATTTGGGCACCCGGTGAAAATCGGTGGCTAGAGGTTTCATCCTGTAGCAATTTTGAGTCGTTCCAGGCTCGCCGGGGAAATATCCGCTATAGGCGATCCTCTGATAATAAGGTAGATTATTTACATACATTGAATGGTTCCGGAGTTGCGACTCCCCGACTCATGGTTGCATTGTTGGAGACCTATCAAACTGAGGATGGTACCGTGCAACTTCCTGATGCGCTAATTTCGTACATGGGAAAAGAGGTCATTAGCTAAGTGATCCGCCAAGGTTGGCTTATATTGAATGTCGGTGTATGGACTGGGCTGTTTGGAAGCGTCGGATTAATTGGTTCCCTATTTGAAAAAAATAAAGGCGGTTTTATGGGGCATGTTGCCAGATGGTGGGGAAAAACGATTATGATGGTCTCCCGTATTCATTATTCTACAAGGGGTTTATCCCATATTCAGCTAGATCAAGAATACATTTTTGCAGGCAATCACGAATCGTCCTTAGATATTCCCTTAGCCTTTGCAGTTATCCCGAAAACATTAGTTCCAGTTTCTAAAATCGAATTAAGAAAAATTCCAATCATGGGTTGGGGAATGACAATGGCGGGTCATATTTTTGTGGACAGAAAAAACAGAAAAAAATCTATGGAATCTATCCGGGAAGCACAGGCATCTCTCATAACTTTTCCGAGGTCTGTTCTCATTTTCCCGGAGGGGACCCGATCGGTTGATGGGGAGTTAAAACAGTTTAAAGGAGGCGGTCTTATGTTGGCAATTGGTACAGGGATTCCCGTGATTCCTATGGCATTTTGTGGGACGGCTGATGCGAACAAAAAAGGATCCTACAACATTAAACGAAAACCGGTGGAACTTCGATTTGGCCCACCGATTGATCCTGCACAATTTTCATTTGATACCCGAAAAGAATTTGCCGTAAAAGTTCGGGAATCAGTCCAATCTCTTATAGAGAACGGAACTTAAATTAGATGATGTATTATCCTGTAGAATTACAAAGGTCATTGTGCATTTCTGACTCCGGATTCCAAAGCGAACGATCTTTGGAACAGGCATGGTTTGCTCTATTGCCGGGCACGACAATAATTACATCAACAGGGGATCATTTGACCCTCATTAATCATGGAATATTAAATCGAAATGAAGGTCCGGATGTTTTAAATGCAAGGTTGCTTATTCATGGAAGTATTCAACAAGGGAATGTCGAATTCCATTTAAAAGCGGAAGATTGGTTTTACCATGGGCACCAGCACAATCCGAAATACGATCACATCCTTCTTCATGTATTAGGGAATCAATCAAACGGAATTGCATTGCTTCCGGGTTGTGTTGCAATCTTAGAAGTCCCTCAATCCAAAAAACCAGATTGCACCTTAAGAAATGCAGTAGGCGATCCGGGAAAAGTACTATCAAATTTTGCACAAATTCGATGGTCCGAACTTGTTCAATCCTTTTGCAAAAACCGCAATAACAGCAATGATTGGCGTCGGTTATTGTTGGTTTCGAGCTTCAAAATGCTTGGGAAAGGTGGTAATGAAGATTCATTTGTCTGCCTTGCCAACCGCATTGATTTCGAAATATTCGAACGATTTAAACAATCATATTTTAAAATGCCTTGGAAAGTCCTTGGAATGCGTCCTTCGCATCGCCCGAAAAAACGGGTGGAATTAGCCGAAGCATTGGTTCATTTTATTTCCAAATGGTCTGATGAATATTGGTCTGACCCAAAGCAATATTTTAGGACCATGAAAACGGCTCTTTCGGATGTTTCTGGTAGTGGAATCCGAGCAGAACTGATGGCAAATGTTTTTTTCCCCGCGATGGCGGCAGAGGCGATTTATGAAGGGAAATTTGTAGGTCTATCCTATTGGAAATCCGAATGGATGGTATTAACACTTCCCTATTCTTATGGAAAATATTCCAAACGATTTTCTCATGTGTTGTCTTCAAAACAGCTCAAATCTATTAAGGTGTTACAGGGTTTGAAAAAGATGGATGAGGAATTTTGCCATCCGCGTCATTGTATTGTGTGTCCATTGAAAAAGCATGACTGTTTGGACGCGAGCTGAGGCAAGTTCCCAAGTTCGAGACTGGCAGGAAAGTGGTCTGAAAGTGGTGTTTACAAACGGATGTTTTGATATCCTTCATCAAGGACATTTAACACTTCTAAATCAAGCTTCCAAAGAAGGCGACCGTCTTATCGTTGGGTTAAACAGTGATGCTTCGGTACGTCGATTAAAGGGACCGAATCGTCCAATCAATTCGGATCAGAAACGTTCAGCATCCTTGGATGCATTGGATAGTGTGAATGGAGTGGTGATATTCGAAAAAGATACACCTCTGGGTTTGATTCGGGAACTGAAGCCGGATGTTCTCGTTAAGGGAGGTGATTATACTGAAGAATCAATTGTAGGAGCACAGGATGTTAAAAAGAATGGTGGGAAGATTTTGATTATTCCGCTAGTGGAAGGATTCAGTACCACAAAAATAATAGAAGACACTTTAGATGAAAAGGCTTGACACCCCATGAGGTTCCGTATAACTTCGCCACCCGAAAAGCCTGTAAGTTATTGATGTTACGAATTATATCGATTATCATTGTGTTTTGTCCCATCTTAGATTGGACGCCGGCACAAGATGTTAAAGGATCCGTTGGTTCCAACGGGGTAGGTGCAACTATTTTAACCGCTGTCGCCCAAAAAGCCACTCCCGTAAATGGAATCAATGAAACGGGCAATCGGCTTCCACTTCTTCTCAGAGATGTAAAAGTATTGCTTGCTGAAGCGATGATTGCGGACGTTAATAAGGATACATTAGAGGTTTTGTATTCGTTGGATCGTATTTTTGAATTACTTGCAGAAGCAGATCAATTTGGGGAAATGAGACCTCAAGACCGTGAGGAATTCGATCGCTATGAACAATCGCTGATGGATTTATATACGCATAGATTTGAAACGCTTGAAGTAACAGATGCATCCATTACGGCAGAAAAGCTGAGAAACAATATTACCGAATTTGTGGAACCACTTGAAGTTGAAATGGGTTCTAGTCAATTCACAGTTATTGATGACCGTGATGGACATATTCCTCTTGTACGAAATAAACAAGTTGACCAATTCATTGAGTTTTTCCAGACAAAAGGGAAAAAACAATTTCAGATTTGGCTGAACCGATATATTGAATATGGTGAATTGATTGGCGAAATTCTTCGGGAAGAAGACATGCCGCAAGAACTCATTTTCCTTGCGATGATTGAGTCTGGACTCAATCCTCGTGCTTATTCGAAAGCAAATGCCGCTGGCATTTGGCAATTTATTTATTCCACCGGGAAAAGTTTTGGACTGAAAAGAACTTGGTATGTTGATGAAAGAAGAGATCCGATAAAATCCACGCACGCCGCTGCAGATTTCTTAAAAGGACTGTATCAAGAATTTGATCATTGGTATCTCGCCATGGCAGCGTACAACTGTGGAGAGGGTCGCGTTCGCCGTGCCATTCGTTTGCATCAGACATCTGATTTTTGGCAATTACATTCTCTTCCGCGGGAAACACGAAATTATCTCCCTTATTATTTAGCTGCTGCCATCATTGGAAGGGCGCCGGATCAATATGGTTTTTCATCGAATGCATCTTCGATTAAGCCATTTGAATTTGATCTGGTGAAAATAAATCAAAGTGCAGACCTGACAGTTATTGCTCGCTCTGCCGGAATAAACTTAAAGACATTAAAATTATTTAATCCGGAGCTTAGGCAGTCTGCAACACCATCTGAAGGCTCCTATTCGCTTCGGATTCCAAAAGGTAGAAAGGAAACATTTTTTGCCAATTTTACTGCGTTACCGAATGATCAAAAATTTGCGCAGCAAAATTTGATTCACAAAGTAAAACGCGGGGAAAGTTTATGGACGATTTCCTCTCGGTACAAAGTATCCATCCATGATCTTGCCGCCGTTAACAAAATTAGAAACAGGCATAAAATTCAAATTGGTCAAAAATTAACAGTACCTATTAAAGGCGGAGTAGGAGTGGATGGTGGTCCACCCGGGCATTACAAAGTAGTGTACAAGGTGAAACGCGGAGATACTTTGGGTCAAATAGCAGAAGATTATGGCACTCGAACTAACCACATTCGCCGTTGGAATAATATCAATTATGGTGATTACATTCACCCAAAACAAAAACTTGTATTATGGATCAAAGGATAATTGGATAACCATTTAATTGGAGCAAAAACTATGACAAAACAAAATATTGTTGACGCAGTTTCGGAAGCAACCGGTTTATCAAAAGTTGAAACTGAAGCTGTTATGAACGGTGTAATGGCAACAATCATAGAATCTTTATCTCAGAACCAACGTGTTGAGTTAAGGGGATTTGGAACATTTGGTGTGAAACATAGAATGCCCAAAAAAGCAAGGAATCCCGGCACGGGAGAAGCAATTTATCTCCCCGAAAGACATGTGCCAACTTTTAAGCCGTCCAAACGGATGCGCACCGTTGTTAACCAATCATTAACCCAATAAAAGGACCCCTATATGCCCTGTGGTAAAAAGCGGAAAAAGCGGAAAATGAATACGCATAAGCGAAAAAAACGCCTGCGTTCTAACCGCCATAAGAAAAAGAAAATATAGCCTATTATAAATGCAGGGCGAGGCGACTTATGATTATGGGCTGCCTCCTGGGCGCGTTTCATCTATGGAACCATCCACTGACACCACCCTAAGTGTTTCCGGACTAACGTCCCTTATAAAAGAGACGCTGGATGGCGCATTCCCGGCGCTTTGGGTCTCAGGAGAATTATCCAACTTGAGCCAACCAAGCTCCGGACATCTATATTTTACGCTCAAGGATGAATCTGCTGAAATTCGATGTGCGATGTTTAAGGGAATGAATCAATTCCTTCGATTTAAACCGGAAAATGGAATGCAGATTCTTTTGAATGGAAAACTAACGGTTTATGAGAACCGTGGTACGTATCAACTTATTGCTAAACGGATGGAACCCGCCGGCTTGGGCACATTATATCTTGCGTTTGAAGCTCTCAAAAAATCGCTCACAGAAAAAGGGTGGTTTGATATAGATCTGAAAATTCCGATTCCTGTTTATTCGGAAACAATCGGAATTGTTACCTCTAAAACGGGGGCTGCCCTCCAAGATATGCTAAAAATTTTATTGCGAAGAGCTCCCTACCTGAATATCATTGTCAAACATGCACGTGTTCAGGGAATTGGTGCAGCAGAAAGTATCGCAGAAGGAATTCGGGCATTGGATGCATCAAATCTAACGGATGTTTTAATCGTCGGACGGGGAGGGGGTTCTTTGGAAGATTTATGGGCTTTTAATGAAGAATCCGTTGCCAAAGCAGTTTATGAGTGTACAACCCCAATCATTTCGGCAGTGGGCCACGAAACGGATGCAACTATTTGCGATATGGTCGCCGACCTTCGAGCTCCGACGCCATCTACAGCGGCAGAAGTTGTTGCCAGATCATCAGACGAAATTTTTCAAAAATTGGGAATGATTTCAGCTGATATGAATCGATCTATTGGAAATCGTCTCCGGATATGCTGGCAAGATTTGGATAGGGTTAATAATCGTCAATCTATTGTAGATCCCAAAGTTCAACTTTCACAAAAAATTCAATGGGTAGATTCGATTACGCATCAACTATCCAGACTGTCTCAAGAATGGTTCACTTTATCTATGTCCAAGCTCAATGGCAGGATGCAAGAATTGCATGCCCTAAATCCAGAAGGTATCCTCGAACGAGGGTATGCCATTGCAATGACAGTTCCCGGAAATAAAATTTTAAAACACCCAAATGAATTAAAAGATAACGAACGGTTTGAAGTCCGGCTGGCAGGTGGCAGAATGGCTGCACAGAAAACAGGAAAAAAGACTTCATAACTTTTTGAAGATGTGTAACTTCTACTATGGTTAAACAAAATAAAAAAATTTCCTTTGAAGAATCTTTTACGCGTTTAGATGAAATTGTATCGGCACTTGAACAGGGAAGCGAATCGTTGGAGGATAGCCTTCATTTATTTGAGGAAGGTTTGAAATTAGCAGAATCCCTGAAGGGAAAACTCAAAGATGCGGAACATAGAATTCAAGAACTTGTATCGTCCTCGGATGAAGAACCAACATTGGATAAATTGAATTGATAAAACCAAAAACATTCGGAATCTGGGCGAATACAGATAAGGCCGCTGTTTGGAAGATGCTTCCCGAAATTTTGAATTGGGGAAAAAGCGCCGGTTTGGAAACGTGGCTAACAACCCGAATCCAAAAAAATAAACCGAAATCTGTGTCGTTTGAATGTCCTATTATAGAAACTGCTGAAGATTTTAAAAAGCTGGACTTCATTCTTTCACTTGGGGGTGACGGTACCATGCTATCATTGGCTCGCGCTGTTTTTGACCGTGGAACGCCCATTCTTGGAATCCATCTTGGTGAACTTGGATTTTTAGCGGAAGTGATTGATAAGGATATGTTTCAGCGTCTGGATTTGGTTGCGCAAGGAAAATACCGCATAACCGAGCGGAATGTACTTCAGTGTTCTGTTTCGAATGGCTCTCGATCCCGGACTTTGTTTGCGCTTAACGATTTTGTAATCAACAATGGGCCGTCAGTCCGAATGCTAAATGCCCAACTTGAAGCAGGCGGATTATTTGTGGCCAACTACAAAGCAGATGGACTAATTATTGCTACGCCAACGGGTTCTACAGCGTACTCGCTTGCTGCCGGCGGACCGGTGGTTGTGCCCGGCTTAGACTCGATGGTTGTGTCCCCCATTTGTCCGCATTCTCTCACTTTTCGTCCGATAGTTTTTCCTGCCGGTGAAACGTTATCTATTTCATTCCCGGGCGAAACAACAGATTCCACAATTGACCTTGCTGTTGATGGTCAGATTACCGAATCCCTCGGAAAAGATTCTGCAGTATCAATAAAAGCTGCAGATTATAAAATAAAATTGATTGAATTCGACGATTCCAACTATTTCCACACACTCAGAACGAAAATGGGTTGGGGAAAACGGGGTGAAGGGTAGAAACCCTTTCACACTTATAGTTTTAATTTATATAGTTTCTTTCAAGAATCCATTCCGCTAATTTTTCATAATCTCATATCTCGATGCCTTCTCAACATGCAGTCATTCATGACCACCATCAAACCGGCATCTTCTGCGATCTTTCCGGCATCTTCATTGATGACTCCATCCTGAAGCCATAGCGCTTTGGCACCCATCTCAATTGCTGCTTCTGCAATCGGCAATACGTGTTCCGGCCGGCGGAAAACGTTTACAATATCCACCGGATATGGAATATCTTTAAGAGAAGAAAAACAGGGAATGCCGGCAATTTCACTTTGACCGGGGTTGACAGGAATGATCCGAAAACCATTTTCCTGTAAATACAATGCGACATAATGGCTGGGCCGTTCCGGATTTGGACTCATTCCCACGACTGCGATGGTTTTCAAATCGTAAATTTGTTTGATCGTTTGAGTTTCGTTCATGCTTGAATTTATGGCATATTATTTTCGAAAAAAGTTTTTCATGACATAAGAAATTATTTGAGGATTTTCCTTTAACCGCCGAATAGAATAATCATACCAGTCCGGTCCGAATGGCACGTAAATCCTGACTCTGTGCCCTGCTTCTTTGAGCCGTTCAAGTCGTCCGCTCATGGGAACGCCGTACAGCACCTGAAATTCGTACCGGCTTTGTTCAATTTTATTCTCAAGAATCCAATGTTCAAGAGTATCAATCAATTCCAAATCGTGCGTGGCAATAGCTGCATAGCCTTCGCCGGATAAAATATCCTTTACTGCGTCAGAAAAATGATCCCTGATTTCTTGATGATCTTGATAGGCAATTTCCGGGGATTCTTTGTAAATGCCTTTGCAAATCCGTGCATTGAAGCTGGAAGAATTCAGTAGTTCAATATCATTGGTCGTCCGTTTTAGATATGCTTGAAGCACCACCCCCACGCGGGGATAATCTTGCAGTAATTGTTTATAAATCACGAGCGTGTTGTCTGTGTAAGGGGAATTTTCCATATCAATTCTCAGGAAATTACCGGATGCTTCGGCTCGTTTGATTAAAAATTCCAAATTCTTCATTGCAATGTTTTCGCCGATGCATAGACCAAGATGTGTCAATTTAATGGATAGATTACAATCCAGATGGTCTGCAGAGATTCGTTCATAGAGATGTGCATATGCATTGGTGACAGCACCGGATTCAAGTTCTGATTCTACATGTTCACCAAGAATATCCAACGTAACAGAAAACCCGTTTTCATTTAAATGTTGCACAACTTTCATGGCGTCATCTTCGGTTTCGCCCGCGACATATGGTTTAGAAAAAGGTTTAATCATGACCTTTGGAATCACGGGTAATATTTGAGCGAGGACGAAATTGAGCATAGACATGAGCGGGGAATATAGGAAAATTGTACGGTCTGCTTCAATGAGATTTCCCGAGGGAAAATTCACCAAGTTTGCCTTGACACCTGAAAAGTCAATTCGCTAACTTCGTTGTCTCTTAATAAACCCTTTTCGTCATGTATCGAGATTTTGGAACCATATTTATTTTCGCCCTTTTGGGGATTGTGCTGGTCTATGTGCCACTGCTGATCCAGCGGTTGGTCGCACCCAGCAATCCTACCCCGGATAAACTTTCAACTTACGAATGCGGCGAAGAACCTGAAGGATCGGCCTGGGCTCAGTTTAACATTCGTTTTTACGTTATAGCGCTTATATTTCTCATTTTTGATGTAGAGGTTGTATTCCTATTTCCGTGGGCTGTAGTGTTTGAAGATTTGGGTCTTTTGGCATTTATAGAAATGACAATATTTTTGGGAATTCTCATTGTTGGACTTGCCTACGTTTGGAAAAAGAAGGACTTAGATTGGGTGAAATACCGCGTAAAATACGGTCGCGGAAGATACAGAAATATCATGGAAGACGAACCGGAAGGAGACGCTGTTGGGACTTCTTGAACATAAATTTCAAGATAATGTGGTCGTCGCATCCATGGATAAATTGCTTGGATGGGCTCGGTCAACATCGCCGTGGTTTTTTCAATTTGGGTTGGCCTGCTGTGCAATAGAAATGATGGCAACCGCCGCGAGCCGGTACGACCTCATGCGCATTGGAATGATTCCAAGATCCTCACCGCGGCAAGCCGATGTGATGATTGTCGCCGGAACGGTTACTTTAAAAATGGCGCTTAGAGTCAAAAAATTATACGAACAAATGGCGGAACCGAAATACGTTATTTCCATGGGAAGTTGTGCTACCAGCGGCGGACCGTATTGGCAATACGGATATCATGTTCTTAAAGGCGTGGATCTTGTCGTTCCGGTTGACGTGTACATTCCCGGATGTCCCCCACGACCGGAAGCGCTGATTGAAGGATTATTAAAACTTCAAGAAAAAATTCAAGCTGAACGTCCGTTGACAAAGAAAATCGCATGACAGCTGATCAAGAAAAATTCATAGCCGACGTCGTTGAAAAAGCGCTGGCCGGCGATATGGATGCAATTAACAGTATTGAAGATCGTTCCGTTCGCGCCAAAGCAAAAGCATCACTTGTTAAAGCAAAACGCGCAGCAAAGGCCCAACAGAAATCTGATGCACCTGCAGAATCAGATTCACCTAATCAGCAGGAAACGGCGGAAACCCAATCCCCTTTATCTATTTTATTAAATTCCACGTATCCGGATGAAATTATTGAAGTTTTAGATGAAGGGAAAACCATTCAACTTCATCCAAAACAATGGAACGAAATTGCCACCTTTCTTCGAGATCATCCAGAAGCTCTGCTCGATCAGATGGAATGCCTTACAGGCGTGGATTTGGGAACTGAAGATGCTCTCCAAGTGCGCTATAATCTGCATTCTATGAAGCATCGCCATAAAATTGAAATTCGGATAAATACGAATAGAGACAAACCGGAAATTCCTTCTGTTGAAACTATATGGAGAATGACTGATTGGTTCGAGCGTGAAGCGTATGACATGTACGGAATAGTTTTCACGAACCATCGAGATCTCCGCCGGTTATTGTGTCCTGAAGATTGGGAAGGCTGGCCGCTTCGGAAAGATTATGAAGAACCCGAAACGTACCACGGCATTATGGTGCCAAAGGTGAAAGAAGGATGGGAATAGCATGAAAGAAATTGGCTCAATTCGTGCTGAAGAAATGGTTCTAAATATTGGACCTCAGCATCCATCCACGCATGGCGTTCTAAGATTGAAAGTAAAAACGGACGGCGAAATCGTTTCTGAGGTTATTCCAATCATTGGATATCTCCATAGATGTTTCGAAAAACACGCTGAAAATATCACATACGAACAGGTGATTCCTTTTACCGATCGCTGCGATTACATCGCATCGATGAACAATAATTTCGGGTTCGTGGTGGCAATGGAAGAACTCATGGATATCAAAGTTCCGGAACGCGTGGAATATATTCGCGTAATCATGGCAGAACTAAATCGCATTGCAAGTCACCTTTTGGCGTTGGGTGTGTACGGATTGGACATTGGCGCTTTTACACCATTTTTACATATGTTTCGCGATCGGGAACGTATTTTAGATATTTTTGAACTGACTTGTGGTGCCCGTTTGCTGTATAATTATATGTGGGTTGGCGGTGTCTCGCATGACCTTCCTCGAAATTTCGAAACCATTTGCATTGATTTTCTCGATTATTTTGAACCAAATATTCCAGAATTCAACCAATTGCTGACTACCAATAAAATTTTTATTGAACGAACAGCCGACGTGGGTGTAATGCCAGCTGAAGTGGCAATTAGTTATGGCGTATCCGGCCCGAATCTTCGCGGATCCGGTGTTAAATGGGACGTCCGAAAAGATGAACCATATTCTGTGTATGATAAATTTGATTTTGAAATTCCTGTTGGTACTGGCGATCATGGAACCCTCGGAGATTGCTGGGATCGCTATTGGGTTCGTATGCTCGAAATGCAGGAAAGTTGTAACATCATTCGCCAAGCCCTGAAAGCCATTCCGGACAATGGCGATGTGCACGCCATGGTCCCCAAAAAAATCCGACCGCCAAAAGGATCCATTTACCGAAGAACAGAAAGTCCGCGTGGTGACCTTGGGTATTACATCATTAGCGACGGTTCGCCGACGCCTTTCCGGCTAAAAATGCGCTCACCGGCATTAACATCTTTGAGTGTGCTGGATGAGATTTCCGCCGGATGGATGATTTCGGATGTAATCGCTATTTTAGGAAGTCTAGATATTGTTTTGGGAGAAATTGACCGATGACTGTTGATTATCTCATTGATTTAATTCCCTTCGCCACTGATTTCCCGGGACTTGTGTTTATTGCTGTTATAATTGCCTGCGCAGTTCCCATCTTTATGTTTATTGCGGTATATGCGTTGGTAGCTATTTATGCTGAACTCAAAGTGTCATCCTTTATGCAGGATAAAGTCGGACCGATGGGGCAGGGCGTTGGACTACACGCAGGAAAATGGGGACTGCTTCAGCCAGTAGCCGATGCGTTGAAACTCATTTTAAAAGAAGACATTATTCCAAGCACAGCGGATCGGAAACTTTTTATTATGGCGCCCTTTATTGTTTTCATTGGAGCCTTTATTACCATGGCAGCGCTGCCTTTCAGCCCAACGATAATTGTTGCCGATATGAATATTGGTATCTTTTACATTCTTGCGGTTAGTTCGCTGGGAATTATTGGACTGATTCTCGCAGGGTGGAGTTCGAATAATAAATGGTCGCTGTACGGCGCGATGCGATCCGCTGCACAAATTGTCAGTTACGAAATTCCGGCAGCAATGTCCATTATTGGTGTCATTATGCTTACCAGTACATTAAGCATGCAGGGCATTATTGAGCATCAATCAGGATTTGTGTGGGGAATTTTACCCAATTGGATCATTTTTCAGAATCCATTCACCTTTCTTTCTTTTTTCATCTTTTTTATGAGCGGCGTAGCAGAGTGCAACCGAACACCTTTTGATATTCCCGAAGCAGAATCTGAACTTGTTGCCGGGGCGTTTACAGAATATTCCGGTATGCGGTATGCATTTTTCTTTTTAAGTGAATATGCCAATATGTTTGTGGTAAGTGGAGTGGCTGTTACAGCGTTTCTTGGCGGATGGCAAAGCCCAATACCCGGGCTGATGGATTCATCCGGTTGGGGACTGTTTTGGTTTATGTCAAAATCATTATTCCTTATTTTTGTAATGATGTGGTTTAGGTGGACTTGGCCACGACTTCGCGTGGATCAGCTGATGAGTGTCTGCTGGAAAGGATTCATTCCAATCGCCTTTTTTAATATCTTTGGCATTGGACTTTGGAAGTTGATCATTGGGTAAATGTATGCGCGCTTATTTTAGAACAATCAGAGAATCGGTTTCAACCCTTGTAACGGGAATGGGAATTACTTGGCGCCACATGGTTAATATCAGGAAAGGGAGTGTTACCCTTCAGTATCCAGAAGAAAGATGGCCACGCCCCGAAAGAAATATTGGTTTTGATCAACAAGACTACAATATTATTCGATCCCGTTTGCATGTGGATATCAACGACTGCATCGGCTGCCTAAAATGCGAACGTGCCTGCCCGGTTGATTGCATTAAAATTTCCACTGAAAGAGTGACGAAGGGTGAAGATATTCCGGAAATAAAGCATACCGGAGTTACATCGAATGAAACAAAAAAAGCTCTACTAATTACCCGATTTGATATTGATATGACCGAATGTTGTTATTGTAACCTGTGTACTTATCCTTGTCCTGAAGAATGTATTTTTATGACGGGTGGTCCGAATTCCGAAAAACATCATATTGATTATGAATTTTCGCAATATGATAGAAATGACATGGTGTACCGTTTTGCGAAAAAAGTATCCGATGAACAAGTTGCAAAAGCAACCGGCATAAATGGAGAAAAGGCATAATGGCTGACGTTGCATTTTGGATGATTGTTTTACTTACGATAGGGTCCGCCGTCGTTGTTGTGCATCATGAAAAACTTTTGTATTCTGCAATTGCATTGCTATTTACCCTATTCGGCGTGGCAGGATTGTACATTTTCCTCTGGGCGGATTTTTTAGCAGCCGTTCAAATTGTGATTTACATTGGAGGGATTTTGGTGCTGGTTATTTTTGGAATTATGCTTACCCACAATATATCATCTGTGAGTATTTCTCAACCTAGTTTGCAAAAAGGTGTTGGTGGATTACTTGTAGCAAGTGTTCTCGGTTCGTTGGGATTAATGATAACTAAAACGCCATGGTTGGTTCAAAATACAAATGAACCTATTCAAACAGTAGAAACCATTGGTCATCTTCTCATGATGGATTATCTGCTTCCATTTGAGGTGGCTTCCGTATTGTTACTCGGTGCGTTAATTGGTGCAGCTACACTGTCACGGAGAGAAGATTAATGCATTCACTCGAATCCTATTTATTCGTCTCGGCCGTACTGTTTGTGCTTGGACTATTCGCTGTGGTTACCCGCAGAAACGGAATTGCTGTATTGATGGGCGTTGAACTCATTTTAAATTCTGCCAATTTGAATTTCCTGGCATTTGCTCGATTTGGCGGTGCCAATTTATCGGGACATATTTTCGCTCTGTTTGTTATTGTTTTGGCCGCAGCCGAAGCAGCGGTTGCACTTGCGATTGTTATTAATATTTATAAAAATTTCCATTCCATTAATGTGGATGAGGTTAGCGCGCTGAGGCAGTAATGACAGAAAATATCTTCATCGATTTTAGTTTGCTGATTCTTTTTCTACCGCTCATATCATTTCTCGTGCTGGTTTTTGTAGGGAAGAGATTGCCCCGGCAGGGAGATTGGTTCGGCATTGCCGCTATTCTGACCACACTTGCATTATCGGTCAGTATGTTTGTGTCTATGTTAATAGAGTATGAACCTGGTTTTAAGCACGAAGCATCTTTTCAATGGATTAACTTATCTGCATTTCAGGTGGACCTTGGCTTCCTTGTTGACAACATTACCATTATCATGTTATTGGTGGTGTCGCTCATTTCCAGCATGACCCATATTTTTTCCGTGAAATATCTTGAAGGCGATATTCGTTATTCTCGATATTATGCTTATCTCGGTTTATTTACATTCAGTATGAATGGTATCGTCCTTGCGAATAACCTGATTTCCCTTTATATGTTTTGGGAACTCGTTGGTGTGAGCTCTTATTTGCTCATTCAGCATTGGTTCGAAAAAGATTCTGCGGCGGATGCTGCAAAAAAAGCATTTCTTACGAATCGAGTAGGTGACATTGGGTTTTTTATTGGCATTATGCTCATCTTTTCTACAGTTGGAGCATTTTCCTATTCAGAAGTTTTTGCCGGGGTTGCTGATGGATCCATTAGCGGAACAATTCTTACGTTTGCAGGACTCGGACTATTTTTGGGCGCGATGGGCAAAAGTTCACAGTTCCCGCTTCATATTTGGTTGCCGGATGCAATGGAAGGTCCAACGCCTGTTTCTGCGCTCATGCATGCAGCAACGATGGTGGCTGCAGGTGTGTATATGAGTGTCAGGATTTTCCCACTCTTTACACCGGATGCTCTAATCGTTGTAGCGTATGTTGGTGGATTTACCGCATTATTTGCCGCGTCCATTGCAATAACGCAAAATGATATTAAAAAAGTCCTCGCGTATTCCACTGTTAGCCAACTCGGGTACATGATTATGGCAGTAGGAACCGGCGCATATATTGCCGGATTTTTTCATTTGGTCACCCACGCAATGTTTAAAGCATGTCTGTTTTATTGCTCAGGGAGTGTCATTCATTCAATGCATCATGCACTTCATAAAAAACATGATCACGATACAGATCCTCAAGATATGAGAAACATGGGCGGGTTTAAGGATAAAATGCCTGTTACTTACACAACCATGCTAATCGCAACATTGGCCATTTCTGGTGTTCCCTTGTTCTCAGGATTCCTTTCAAAAGATGCTATTTTGGCAGGAACACTTTCATTTGTCACCCATCATCCTGAGCATTTCTTTTTAGCCGTCTGTGGGTTTGGTGCAGCGATGATTACAGCATTTTATATGTTTAGACTCATTTTTATGACATTTCATGGCGAGCCAAATAAAAAGGAATTAATAGAAGATATTCACGAATCACCCAAAGCGATGACCTACCCGCTAATCCTCTTGGCTACTCTCAGTGTTTTTATTTTTTATACTTTGCCACATGTTAATCCTATCTCGGACCACGGATGGTTTAAGGAATTGGTGGTACCGCAGGATTCCTTTGTTCAAGACGCACATATTCTTAGTGCACATGAAATAGAAGACAGAGTCCATCACGCGCATTATCCTGCAATGGCGTTATCTATCCTGGTTGCAAGTTTAGGTATCGGATTATCTTGGTTGATGTATTACAAGAAAAAATTATCAGCGGATGAATGGGCAAAAAAAACAGGACCACTATACAAGTTATCCCTTAACAAATATTATTTTGATGAGCATTATCAAAAGTATCTCATCCAACCTACTCTTAGGCTAGCAGAAAAAATTGCTTACATTGATTGGGAATTGTACGATAAATATTTCATCAATGGATTCGGTCGTATAACGGATTGGCTTTCTCGCATTACCGGCAAATTAGATTATGAAGGTATTGATCAAACTTTGGTGGATGGAACGGGCCGAACCATTGGGAGATTTGGATCTAGCTTGAAAAAAGTCCAGACTGGAAAAATACAGAATTACTTACTATTCGTTTTAGCGGGAGTCATTATCATTCTTGTCTTCCAGACGATATAAACATGAAAAAACAACAGAAATAAAATATGGAAAATCATTTACTAAGTTGGATTGTTTGGCTTCCGATCATTGGGATGGTCGCCGTAACCTTGATTCCTAGAGATCAATCAAACGCCATTAAGTGGACGGCTGTAATTGCAACAGGGATTCAGCTCATATTGGCTGTAATTCTCTTGGCGCGATTTGATTTAACGACGGGAGATTTTCAGATGTACGAATCTGCTGAATGGATTCCGTCGCTGAATATCACGTATCAGCTTGGCGTAGATGGGCTCAGCCTTCCGATGGTTGTTCTTACCGCCATTCTCTTCTTCATTGGAGTGTTTGTAAGCTGGAATATCGAAAAGGCACCCAAGGGATATTTTGCCTTGTTATTACTTTTGGATACAGGGATTGTTGGTGTATTCCTTTCACTGGATTTCTTTCTGTTTTATGTATTTTGGGAAGTGATGTTACTGCCGATGTATTTCTTAATTGGAATGTGGGGTGGTCCCCAGCGGGAATATGCAGCCATTAAATTTTTCCTTTATACGCTGGTAGGATCGGTGATGATGCTGATTGCAATCCTCGCTCTATATTTTACCTGCGGGCATACCTTTGATATGATTACCATTATGGAAACAGCTTCCACCAATCTTGTGGGCGTTAGTTGGTGGGGAATGGACGCTATAAAGGTCATCTGGGTTTTGTTATTTATTGGGTTTGCGATAAAAGTTCCGGTTTTTCCATTTCATACGTGGCTTCCCTTGGCGCATGTAGAAGCACCAACTGCCATATCGGTAATTCTTGCGGGGATTCTTCTAAAACTCGGTGCATATGGATTACTTCGGGTTAATTATTCTATGCTTCCGGATGCGGTGTGGTGGTTTGCCGGTGCAATGGCAATTTTGGGTTTGATTAATGTTATTTGGGGAGCGCTGTGTGCGCTTGCTCAAACGGATTTGAAAAAACTTGTCGCCTATTCGAGTATCAATCATATGGGTTACGCCATGATTGGCATGGCTGCAGTCATTGCTGCCGGTGAAATGAATGGAAGCAACTATGCTGCGGCGCAAGCAGGACTGAACGGTGCCATTTTTCAAATGTTCAATCATGGAACTATTTCTGCCATGCTATTTATTTTAGTGGGCGTGATTTACGATCGTGCTCATCACAGAGATATAAATGGTTTTGGTGGAATTGGAACCATCATGCCGGTATATACCGGCATTGTTGCGCTGGCATTTTTTGCAGGACTCGGACTCCCAAGCCTGAGTGGCTTTGTCAGCGAGGCAATGTGTTTTTTGGGTGCTTTCCCGGTTTTTAAAGGTATTGTCATTATTGCGACGATTGGAATTTTGTTAAATGCTGCCTATTTCTTATGGGCTTTCCAAAGGATTTTTCTGGGTGAAATGAATGAAAAATACAAGGACCTTCCTGAAATTAACGGACGAGAATTGTTTACCGTAATTCCACTAGCTGTTATTACGCTTCTGTTCGGCATTTATCCCTATCCATTTCTTAAATATATTGGCGAAACGGTAAATGTAATTATTGAACAGGTTGTTGCTGTCGGTTCTTTGGCTGGAGTGATGTAGGATTTATCCATGAGTAATTTCCAAAGTTTACCCCATTTCTGGCCAGAGTTAATTCTTACAACAACTATTCTTATCAGTATTATAGCGGATTTGGTATATGCTCCTCGTGATTCAGCAAAAACACGCTTCTGGGTTTTTGGTGGTCTCATTCTAACTCTATTCGCTTTGAGGATGTCCGACGGAACGCTGGTAACCACTTTATTTATGGATTCTATTGCGTTAGATCCATTTGCAAAATTTTTTAAAATTGTGATTGTATTAGCAACCGTATTAATCTTGTTTATCAGTTCCAAAAGTGATGAATTGAAGGGGCACAGAATTGGAGAATATTATATCCTGATTGGAATCATGGTTTTCGGAATGTTCTTAATGGTGTCATCCATTGACATGATTATGGTATATCTTGCTATTGAAATTGTTTCCATCATGTCCTTTATACTGGCGGGATATTTGAAACAGGAATTATCATCCAGCGAAGCTTCACTAAAATATGTTATTTACGGAGCATTTTCATCCGGCATTATGCTTTACGGTTTCAGCATTTTATTTGGTTTAACCGGCACAACAAAACTGTTTGAAATCGCTCCAGCATTAGTTGCTTTAGATGGAAGTGCCAATTTTGCCATCATGATTTCTGCGGTATTTATTTTAGCAGGATTTGGATATAAAATTTCTGCAGTTCCATTCCATTTTTGGACACCGGATGTTTATGAAGGAAGTCCAACGCCTGTTACGGCATATCTTTCTGTAGCTCCCAAAGCTGCAGGGTTTGCAATGCTGATTCGCTTTTTCAATGCGGTTTACGGAACGGGAGATGCAATGCTGGCAGGATTTGTATCTGTCTCCAATGCAATGCCGTGGCCTCAAATCCTCGCGGTTATTGCCGTGGCCACAATGACGTTGGGTAACTTGGTTGCAATTCAGCAAAATAGTGTCAAACGTATGTTGGCGTATTCAAGCATCGCCCATGCGGGATATATGTTAATGGGGATTCCAATGCTGTCCGCAGATGGAATTGGCGCCGTCATGTTATACCTTGTGATATATATGTTTATGAATCTTGGTGCCTTCTTTATTGTGATATATGTACGTGATAAAAAAGGTGGCGAAACGTTTGACACTTTTTCTGGACTCGGCTGGGAAATGCCACTCGTGGGCATTGCGATGACTCTGTTTATGATATCACTAACAGGTATTCCTCCAACGGCCGGATTTATCGGGAAATATTATATATTTGCTGCTGTAATTAAGGCAGGACCAAGTTTTTATTGGCTCGCCTTTGCCGGAGCAATTAACAGTGTGATTTCTTTGTATTATTATATCCGCATTATTCGTCATATGTTTTTCGAAGGTGAACGATCTGAGGAAATTCAAACCCCTGCTTTGTCAACTACCATTTTAATTTTGGCGCTTGCAGTTCCAACAATAATTTTTGGAGTGTACTGGTCCCCAATTGCCGATTGGGTTTCATCTTCGCTAATATTTGCCTTGCCGGCCATGTAATTAAATTTATGTTAATAGCGTGAAATTTCAACTTACCAAAGGTCACAACATTCAAATTGCCGGCGTTCCAAAACGCGAAATCGTTTCTAGTGGAAATCTTGAAAAGGTAGCACTGAAACCTTCGGAATTTCGAGGAATTAAACCGAAACTGTTGGTGAAAAAAGGAGAATCCGTTAAAACTGGGCAGCCACTATTTTTTGATAAAAAGAATCCTGATGTTTCCTTCGCTTCACCGGGTTGTGGAGCTGTTTCTGCAATTAATTACGGGCCGAAGCGCATTATCAATTCTATTGAAATCACGTTGAAGGGAAATGAAAGTATCCAGCATGAATCTGTCCGATCCCATGAAATTTATAGTTTAGATCGCGGCGCGATTATTAGTAAAATTCTTGCGGGTGGTCTCTGGCCTGTGATCAAGCAAAGACCATTTAACGCCATTGCTGATCCAAAAGCGACACCTCGTGCAATTTTTATTTCCGGATATAATTCTGCACCACTCACAGTTGACCTCGATTTAGCGTTGAGTGAACAAACTGGACCATTCCAGACAGGGCTCAACGTTTTGCGCAGAATGACAGATGGATATGTCCATCTCACAGTTCCAGAAGGGACGGTGAGTGAAACACTTGTCAATGCGGAGGGAGTCAGAATCCATTATGTAAAAGGTCCTCATCCTGCAGGCAATGTGGGAATTCAGATTCATCATATTGATCCATTGAATCCAGGTGAAACAATATGGACGATTTCAGCACAGCATGTTGTAACGCTTGGAAGTTTTTTTACTACCGGAAAGTATGATCCATCCATGGTGATTTCTATTGGTGGTCCGGCAGTAAAAAATCCCACTCATATCAATGGTAGAACGGGAATGCAAATTTCTGATCTTGTTATGGATCGCCTACATGATGGGGATTCTCGCATCGTTTCTGGCGATGTGTTAACGGGGACCAAAATAGAACCATTAGAATTCATTGGGTATTATGATTCCTCCGTATCAGTGATTCCAAATTCTGATGACAGGGAATTTCTTGGACTCCTTCGGATGGGGAATTCGCATAGTCGATACAGCCTTACAAATGCTTTTTGCTCTTCCAATACTGAAGGATATCATTTTTCAACGAAGGCATCTGGCGCCTTAAGACCGATGGTGCCCATTGACACATGGGAAAACGTTTTACCAATGGACATTTATCCCAATGCGCTTTATCGTGCAATTCTCGCATGCGATTTTGAAGAAATGGAAGGATTGGGACTTTTGGAATGCGACGAAGAAGATTTTGCGCTCTGCTCATTTTCTTGTCCCAGTAAAATTGATGTGGGATCAGTCATTCGCCAAGGACTAAACATGATGGAGAAAGATAGCTAATTCATGAAAATATTTTCCAATATGTTTGACCGACTTCGACCAACCTTTGAAAAGGGTGGTGTGTTAGAAAAATTTTATCCGATCTTTGAAGCAACTGAAACCATTATGTTTAGTACTGCCGAAAGAACGAAATACGGCCCGCACATTCGAGACAGCCTTGATATAAAACGTGTCATGGTCTTGGTTGTTGTTGCTTTAATCCCTTGTTATATATTTGGTGCAATTAACATTGGTGTCCAGGCCGGAATTACCCAAGGATTTGATAGGTCCCTTTTTGAAAACTTCATTTTTGGTTTGGGAGTCATTCTTCCAATTCTAATGGTTGCTTTCATTACAGGCGGATTTTGGGAAATTTTATTTGCTGTCACGCGCAAGCATGATATTTATGAAGGGTTTCTAGTAACATGTACTTTAATTCCATTACTAATGCCACCAACTATTCCACTTTGGCAAGTTTCTTTGGCGACTACATTTGGAATCGTTATTGGGAAAGAAATCTTTGGTGGTGTTGGATATAATATATTTAATCCTGCACTTGTCGCACGGGCATTTATTTTCTTTTCGCATCCAACTCACATTTCTGGAGAAAAAGTTTGGGTTGCCGCGCAAGATGGATTTTCTGGCGCTACTGCACTTGCTGTTCCGGCAGCTGTCGAGAATGGGCATGCCGTTTCACTTTTGAGTTCTGTAACCCAATTTGATTTTTCATGGTGGAATTTGGTAATGGGATTTATCCCGGGATCCATAGGAGAAACAAATAAAATTTTTATTCTTGTTGGTGCCTTGTTTCTGATTCTAACCAAAATTGCATCTTGGCGAATTATGGCCGGTGCTTTAATTGGATTAATTGGAACTGCCACATTGGCGAATCTCATGGCACCAATATCTTCGAACACCATGTTGTCTTTGCCGGCACATTATCATTTGGTGATGGGAGGTTTTATGTTTGGGGTTGCATTTATGGCAACCGAGCCGGTGACTGCTGCTCATACCAATAAAGGCAGATGGATCTATGGAATTTTGATTGGAAGTCTGACTGTAATCATCCGATCTATTAATCCGGCATACCCGGAAGGAACAATGCTCGCTATTTTACTCATGAATGCATTTGCTCCGCTCATCGATTATTTTGTTATTCAAGCTCATATTAAAAAACGGCGAATGAAATATGCGAAGTAATACCTACACACTTATGTTTACCGCTTTTGTTACAATTGTCCTCGGAATTTTGTTATCAATGGCTGCCACCACGTTGAAAGAGAAACAAGATTTAAATGAGAAAATTGACATTCAAAAAAATATATTAAGGGCGCTCGAGTTTGAAGAAAATCCTGAATTCCCTTGGATGGCAGTTGATGTCCAAGATTTATTCAATCAATTTATTCGAGGAGTTGTCATCACTAAAGATGGTTCTGTGGCTGAAGAAATGTATCCTACTGATATTCCGGATGGAGAGGAAGATCGTTTTTTCCCTGCTTTTTTAAAATTTAAAGGCGATGTTTGCGAAGGATATGCAATCCCCATTTCCGGAAAAGGACTATGGTCAACTTTGTACGGGTATTTGGCTATTCAACCAGATGGAAAAACTGTGAAAGGAATCACATTCTATAAACATGGAGAGACTCCCGGACTTGGCGGTGAAGTTGAAAAAACATGGTTTACTGATAAATTTAAAGGGAAATCCCTGTTTGGGAACAACGGAGAACTTGTTAGTATTGCTGTTGTCCGCGGATCGGTGGATAAGGAATCTCCGAGGGTACAACATCAAGTTGATGGAATATCAGGCGCAACAATGACAGGGAAAGGCTTAACTAATTTTCTGTTAAGCGAACTCAAAAAATATGAACCATTCCTGAAACGGATTGCAGCGGGAGAAAAAATATAATGGCTTTGTTAGATCGTAAATCCCGACAAGTACTTTCCGACCCTCTAATGAGTAATAACCCAATCACATTTCAGGTTCTCGGAATTTGTTCCGCACTTGCTGTAACTGTAAAAATGGACACCGCACTTGTGATGACAGTAGCAGTTGCGTTTGTTCTTACCATGTCAAATACAATTTTATCATTAATGAGATCCTTCATACCTGCAAGAGTGCGGATTATTATTATGCTCTCTGTGATTGCATCATTGGTGATTTTAACAGATCAAATTTTACGCGCGTATATGTATGATATGAGCAAACAGCTATCTGTTTTTGTTGGCCTAATCATTACCAATTGTATAGTGATGGGGCGCGCAGAAGCTTTTGCAACACAAAATCCACCGGGGAAGGCATTTTTAGATGGTCTTGGAAATGCGTTAGGCTATGGTATTATTTTGATTGGTGTTGCCGCATTTCGAGAAGTTCTCGGAAGTGGAACATTTTTAGGATTTTCTATCGTTCCGGAGTGGCTGTATGGCATAGGGTACGAAAATAATGGGCTTATGGTATTATCGCCCGGTGCATTTATTATACTTGGGCTGATTATTTGGGTTCAACGATCGTTTGGGAAACTTGAGGAATCTTGATGTTAGAACATTATATCAGTTTAGCAACTAAAGCGATCTTTATTGAAAATATCCTTCTAGCGTATTTTCTGGGGATGTGTTCTTTTCTAGCGATTTCAAAACGAGTTGATACCAGCATTGGACTCGGTTTTGCCGTTACATTTGTTTTGACTATAACAGCGCCAGCGAATTGGGTTATCCATCACTATTTTCTTGAAAAAGGTGCGTTGAAGTGGGCAGGATTACCCAATGTAGATTTAAGTTATCTTAACTTCATTGTATTTATTTCTGTTATTGCTGCCATGGTGCAGCTTGTGGAGATGGTATTGGATAGATTTTCGCAAAAGCTATACCATAATTTAGGGATTTTCCTTCCCCTGATTGCCGTGAACTGCGCTATTTTGGGCGGGTCTTTATTTTTAGTTGAACGAGACTATACCTTTTTAGAATCTACCGTTTTTGGCTTTGGTTCCGGTCTTGGCTGGTTTCTTGCGATTGCTTCGATGGCTTCTATTCGGTACAAATTGAGATATTCAAATGTTCCGGTTCATTTGAAAGGACTTGGAATTACGATGTTATTAACAGGGTTGCTATCAATGGCTTTTATGGCATTTTCGGGGATCGATTTGTAATGTTCGAAACCGCAGTCTCTGGAGTTCTGGTATTTACCGGTGTTATATTATTTTTGGTTGTCATCTTGAATGTTGCTCAAGCATATTTATTACCTCAAGGCGAAGTTGCCATTACCATAAATGACGATGTGGCTAATGAAATCAAAATTCATCCTGGCGGTACGCTACTTTCAGCGCTTGCGAGCCAAAATATATTTCTTCCCTCAGCGTGCGGTGGCGGCGGGACTTGTGCCATGTGCTTATGCCAAGTTTTTGAGGGTGGCGGTGATATTCTTCCAACTGAGACGGGACATATTAGCAGAGGAGATGCAATAGAAAATTGGAGATTATCTTGTCAGGTAAAGGTTAAGCAAGACTTAAAAATTCACGTTCCTGATGAAATATTTAATATTCAAAAATGGGAGTGCACCGTAAAGTCTAATCAAAATGTTGCCACATTTATTAAGGAATTGGTAATGGAACTTCCAAAAGGTGAGAATTTGAATTTTTCTGCCGGAGGTTACATTCAAATTGACATTCCAGAATATATCGGGCTGAAATTTTCTGATTACGATGTTGAAAAGGAGTACCACCCTGATTGGGATAAATTTAATGTGTGGGATTTTGTCGTCACAAATGAAGACGCAATTTTCCGTGCATATTCCATGGCGAACCATCCTGCAGAAGGAAATAAAGTTATGCTAAATGTTCGCATTGCAACTCCGCCACCATCCTTGTGGAATGATGTGCCCCCTGGGATTGCATCATCTTATATTTTTAATCTAAAACCCGGGGACAAGGTTACCATTTCTGGACCTTACGGGGAATTTTTTGCAAAAAATACAAACCGTGAAATGGTTTACATTGGCGGTGGTGCCGGAATGGCACCCATGAGAAGTCACATTTTTGATCTTTTCCATACAAAAAAGACCGATAGAAAAGTGTCATATTGGTATGGTGCCAGATCGGAACGGGAAATGTTTTATCAAAACCATTTTGAAGATATTGAAAAGAATTTTCCTAACTTTTCATTTCATATTGCCATGTCAGAACCGTTACCAGAAGATAATTGGTCCGGGTCCACGGGATTTATTCATCAAGTCCTTTTCGACGAATACTTAAATGAGCATGAAGATCCAACCGAAATTGAATTTTATCTTTGTGGTCCACCTCCAATGATTGCCGCAGTATTAAATATGCTGGATGAGTTGGGTGTAGATAAGGAAATGATTGCCTTTGATGAGTTCTAATGAAATTAATTAATATGAAACACATCCATTTTTACGCCTTGTTTTTACAAGGCGTTTTTGTCATAATCTTATTTTTAATTGGTTGCGAAAAACCTGTCCAACCGATTTCGATAACCGGCGAAACAATGGGTACAACTTATTCTATTAGATATTATTATGATGGTGCAAAAAGTCCGGAAAAGAAAAATATTCAGCGAGGTATTGATTCATTACTAAAGGAAATTAATTTGCAAATGTCCACATTCATTCCAGAAAGTGAAATCAGCAGATTTAACACATGGAGCGGAAAAGGTACATTTCAAATTTCGAGTCATTTTCGGGAAGTTGTTGAACGCAGTTTGTCTTGGCAAAATATTACTGATGGATCATTCATTATTTCCATATTTCCGTTAGTATCTATTTGGGGTTTTGGTCCAGATAGATGGAATCGGCTTGAGCAATGGAAACCGCCACCTCAATCTACTATAGATAGTGCTCTCGAAAAAATCCACCGCGAAGGTATATCGTTATCATTATCCGGACTCTCAAAACAATTTCCTCATACGAAAATCGATCTCAGCGCCATTGCAAAAGGATATGCTGTTGATTTGGTAAGCGAATTTTTGAAACAAAATAAAATTGCGAATTTTCTTGTTGAGATTGGAGGAGAAGTCAGATGTCGAGGGTTAAAATCTGATGGAACTTTATGGAAAATTGGAATTGATCATCCGGGATCTGAAACGAGCGTAAGGACGATATTGGGTAAAAATGTAAATCTATTGAATCAATCTATGGCTACTTCAGGAAATTATCGAAATTTTCATACATTTGATGGTCAAAAGTATCATCACGAACTTGATCCGAGCACGGGTTATCCTGTAAAAAATCAGTTGGCTTCTGTAAGTGTTATAACAAAAAGATGCATTGATGCGGATGCTCTTGCAACTGCACTAATTGTGATGGGGTTTGAGAAAGGAAGTGCTCTCGTTGAATCGTTGAGTGGATACCAAGCAATTTGGGTTTTGAAAATGAATGCCGGTATTGAAATTCGGTCGTCAGCAGGAATAAATCTTAGCGAAAATCAGATTTATGGGGTTGGATTATCCGATTGAATAGAATCGCATTTTTCCGTATCCCCCCCGCATGTTGTGCAAGATCCGTCAGCATTCCCGCCACAAGACCCAGAAAGAGGTTTATTATTAAATATAATGCCAATGGATAGTCCAAAAATGGCGATGGCGAAAATCAGTAAACCTATTATTAAATCCATATAAAAATTTACAATATGATTGTTAATTAGTTCCTGTAAAAAAGAAGGACTGATTGTAAAATGGTTTATTGGAATTGATGATAATGAGTAAATTTAATGCTTAGTGAAAAAGGAAATAATAAATTGATCAAAATGAAATTGCCCAGCATATTGGGTTTTCCACTCCCCGGTTTTAATAAGGAATTATCTGGTACCTGTTCTTACAACTGTGTTATTCTTTTATAATGAGAATTTCGAAAGTCACAACAAAAACAGGAGATAGTGGCACAACAGGGCTCGCTGACGGGTCTAGAGTCTCAAAAGCAGATCCGAAAATTTGCGCAATTGGTGATGTGGACGAGTTGAATTCTATCATTGGAAATGCTAAAGTTGTATCTCCATTATCGGAATGGAAGAGTTTGCTGACTGAAATTCAAAATGACCTTTTTAATCTTGGCGGTGAATTATCATTGCCGAATGAAAGTAAACCCTTGCTGAACAATAAACGAATCGATGCATTAGAAATTTTAACGAACAAAATGAACAATTTGCTTTCACCTCTCGAAGAATTTATCTTGCCAGAAGGCAATGAATTTGCAACACGTATTCATATGGCAAGAGCTATCTGCCGCCGAGCAGAAAGGTCTGTAATAAACATTATTGGGACCGATAACTCCAACGTAAGCATTCGGTATTTAAATCGACTTTCTGATTATTTATTTGTGTTAGCACGGTCTTCCAACCAAATTGATAATAGCCGGGAAAATCAATGGAATATGGAAAAATGAATTCAGAACGAAACATATTTTTAACCTCTAACAATTTCACTTTTCTTAAGTAAGATTGTGTTATGATTCACTGGAACGAGATTCATAAAAGAATTGAGGATGCTAACAGCATTGTCTTAACAACCCATGTAAATCCAGATGGAGATGGATTGGGCTCATCTGTGGCGATGTATTATCATCTTGTAGAGATGAAAAAGGATTGCAGGATTTTTATTGTCACGCCGCTTCCTGAAGAATATCAGTTTCTGAATAAAAATAATATAATTTCCTGTTATGATAAAAAAACAGATGATACTTGGATTCAAAACGCAGATCTTGCATTAATTTTTGATGTGGGAGATTTTAAAAGAATGAAAAATGTCGGTGAATTATTATCTGTAAACGATATTCCTATGATCAATATTGATCATCATCCTATCCGGGAAAATTCACCTTTCCTCACGAACGCGGTTGATACATCTGTGGCGGCCACTGGAGAATTGGTGTATGATTATTTTAATACGGTACGAAAAAATGCAATCACCATGGAAATGTGGGAAGGACTTTATACAGCTGTGGTAACGGATACCGGATCTTTTGCCTATTCTAATACGACAATTAAATGTCATCAAATTGCGATGGACGCCATTCAAGCAGGAGTGAATCCCGCGACAATTCATCAAAGGATTTATGAATCGAACCCTATTGAAAAATTGAGACTACTTAGTAAAATTCTGCATAATGTTCAATTGGACTGCAATGGAGAATTCGCTTGGTTTACAATAGATGAAAAAATGATGCAGTCAGTTGGCGCCAATAAGACTCATGTTGACGGATTTACAGATATGGTCCGGTCAATAAATGGAGTAGAAGTGGCTATGATGATTTTTGAAAATGAAGATTCATGCAGAGTAAATCTTCGATCAAAAGGAAAATACATTGTAAATACGATAGCATTGGAACTGGGTGGTGGAGGGCATAAGTTGGCTTGTGGTGCTGTCGTTCGGGGGAGATTGGATGAGGTTCTCCCGCGCGTATTAGAATTAACCAAATCCGAAATTGCAGAACAAAATGGGATGAAATTATGAAGATCATAGTTGCCAAAGATGCCGGCTATTGTTTTGGTGTTCGGGATGCCGTAAATCTGGCTCACGATACTGCCGATAATCTCGGCGATGTATATATGCTTGGCCATATCGTTCATAATGAAAATGTAGTTAAAGATTTAGATAATGCCGGCGCAAAAGTGGTAAAATCCCTCAAAGATGTTCCCGATGAGAAACCAATTCTTTTTCGTGCACATGGGACGGCGAACGAAGTTTGGGATGAAGCAAATGACAGGCATATGAATATTATAGATGCAACGTGCCCTCTTGTTAAAGAAATTCATAATGAAGTGATTAAACTAGAAAAAGAAGGAAGGCGGATTATTATCATTGGCGATCATGGCCATGACGAAGTTGTAGGTATTGCCAGTCAGGTAAAGAATCCGATCATTATTGCGAATCCGGGTGAGGCGGGCTCTTTGAGAAAAATGAAGCGCGCAGGTGTTGTCAGTCAATCAACTCAAACGATAGAAAATGTGCAAGATATTGTTAATATATTAATGACGAATGTGTTCGATTTACGGTTTGTGAATACCATCTGTTTCCCGACCAAACGAAATCAGGAACAAATCAGGGCTCTTGCTAAACAATGTGACATAATGATAATCATTGGATCATTTACCAGCGCAAACTCCAAGCGGTTAACTCAATTGGCGCTTGAACGAAATAAGCGATCCTATCAGGTAACCTGTGCAGAAAATCTTGATTCAAATTGGTTTGAGGATGTTGATATTGTAGGAATATCTGCCGGTGCGTCCACACCCGATAAAATTATTGAAGCTGTAACCAAAAAAATAAAAAAGATTGGTCTAGTGACCGAGAAGGAGGTTTTACATGGCTAAGGGATCATTTGAAGTAAAAGTTGGTTTTGCGGAAATGCTTAAAGGCGGTGTAATTATGGATGTAATGGATGCAGATCAAGCAACCATTGCAGAAGATGCTGGTGCTGTCGCTGTCATGGCGCTGGAACGGATTCCGGCTCTTATCCGAAAAGAAGGCGGTATTGCTAGAATGAGTGATCCGGCCATGATTAAGAAAATCCAGGAAAAAGTATCCATCCCTGTGATGGCAAAAGTTCGGATTGGGCATTTTGCAGAAGCCCAAATTTTAGAAGCACTCGAAGTAGATTTCATTGATGAAAGTGAAGTCCTGACACCGGCAGATGAAGCGAATCATATTTGGAAACATGATTTTAAAATTCCATTTGTATGTGGGTGCCGAAATCTTGGAGAAGCTTTAAGACGGATTGGAGAAGGTGCTGCTCTGATTCGAACGAAAGGTGAGGCAGGTAGCGGTAATATCGTTGAAGCCGTTCGCCATATGCGAAAGGTAACTTCTGCCATAAAAGAATTGGCTACAATGGGTCAGGATGAACTAATGGCAGAAGCCAAAGAAATTGGCGCTCCCTTTAGCTTGGTCCAACAGGTTTCCAAATTGGGCAAATTACCGGTTCCGAATTTTGCAGCAGGCGGAGTTGCTACACCGGCTGACGCATCGCTTATGATGCAACTTGGTGCTGAAACGGTGTTTGTTGGATCGGGAATTTTTATGAGCGAGGAACCTGCTAAACGCGCAAAGGCTATTGTTGAAGCAGTAACCTTTGCGGATGACCCAGAAAAGCTAGCAAGTATTTCCACCGGGCTTAAAAAGGCAATGAAAGGATTGGATATTTCTGAAATACCCGAAGATCAAATGTTGCAAGAAAGAGGCTGGTAATGATAGTAGGGGTTCTCGCGCTACAAGGGAATTATGACAAACACCTTGAAAAACTTGAGGGATTGAATTGCCCTTCAGTTTTAATCAAATATCCGAATCAGCTCTCGGAAATTGATGGATTGGTATTACCGGGTGGAGAATCCACCAGCATAACATTGTTAATGGAACAAACCGGCTTTGATTCTGCAATTATAGATTTTGCAAAGAACAATCCAATTTTCGGAACATGCGCCGGGTTAATTATAATGTCGACAACTTCCGCTGATAGCAGCGTAAATCCTCTCGGACTTATTGATATAGCGGTAAAACGAAATGGCTACGGTCGGCAAATCAAATCAGGATTTCAGACGGTTGATATTTCTTTTAATGGGCAATCATTTTCCGAATCATCCATGTTTATCCGTGCCCCACAAATTACCCGCATTGGTCCGGATGTGGAAATTTTAGGAACGATGGATAATGACCCTGTTTTTGTGAAACAGAATCACCATTTAGCATCTTGTTTCCATCCAGAAATGGTAGATAACTCATTAATGTATTCCCTTTTCATTTCATTAATAAAATCTCATAATCTTGCCCATGCCGTATAAATTTCTTGATTCAATAAATGATCCTGCCGATCTACGAAAACTTTCTGTTACTGATCAAAAAAAACTCAGCGATGAGCTCAAAGATTACATTATTCGCGTGGTAGAAGAAAAGGGAGGCCATCTTTCTTCGCCTCTTGGTGTGGTTGATTTAACAATTGCGCTTCACACTGTTTTCGATACACCCAGAGATCTACTAATATGGGATGTTGGGCATCAATGTTACCCTCATAAAATTTTAACCGGTAGGAGGGATACATTTCCAACCTTGAGACAAAAAGATGGCATTAGTGGGTTTTGTCGTCAATCTGAAAGTGAATACGATGTTTTTGGTGCTGGTCATGCTAGTACCTCAATATCGGCTGCACTTGGTTTGGCCCACGCACGAAATATTAAAAATGAAAAAAACAAAATTGTAGCTGTCATCGGCGATGGAGCAATGACGGGTGGATTGGCGTTTGAAGGATTAAATAACGTTAGCCAGCTCAATGGTCAGTTACTAATCGTATTGAACGATAACCAAATGTCAATTTCACCAACAGTTGGTGCCATATCCCATTATTTAACGAAGGTCGTTACAAATCCTCTTTACAATCATATAAAAGAGATTATTTGGAAGGCAACTGAAAAACTACCTCTCGGTAAGTACGCTATCCAAAGGTTTTTACATAGTCTTCAGGAAGGCTTGAAAATTTTTCTTGTTCCTGGAATGATTTTTGAAGAATTAGGCATCCGGTATTACGGACCGATTGATGGTCAAGATTTGGATGAAATGATGGATACATTCATAAATGTGAAAGATATGGATCAACCAGCGGTCGTCCACGTATTAACCAAAAAGGGAAGTGGCAAAGAGAAAGCAGAAGCCGACCCTCTTAAATATTATAGTTCTTCCGGAAATAATGTATCTGGAAATGGGAAGAAAAAAAGTGAGGTTCCTGGGTATTGCACTGTTTTTGGCTCAATAGCGATTGAAATGGTTGAGGCAAATAAGGATGTTTGCGCTGTGGTTGCTGCGATGGGCGAAGGAACCGGATTAAAGCCATTTTCTGATCAATATCCGGATAAATTTTTTGATGTAGGTATTGCAGAAGGTCATGCGGTTACCTTTGCGGCCGGTCTTGCGACATCAGGATTAAGACCGGTTGTTGCATTATATTCCTCTTTTGTTCAACGATGTTTTGATATGATAGTCCACGATGCTTCCCTTCAAAATCTTCCGGTTATTTTTGCGTTGGATCGAGGAGGATTTGTAGGGCCGGATGGACCCACACACCATGGGGCACTAGATATTTCATTTCTACGTTGTATTCAAAATATTATTATAACTGCTCCAAAAGATGGAAATGAATTAAGGAATCTACTATTTACAGGGCTTAACCAAACCACAACCCCATTCGTTACACGTTATCCAAAAGAAAGTGCAATAAAGTTTGAACAAGGAATCCTTCCTGAAATTATTCCAATTGGATCTTGGGATGTGATTCAGAAGGGGACGGATGTTGCAATTCTTGCCGTCGGGTCTATGGTGCATTCTTCGCAAAATATTTTATCGGAATTATCCAAAAATGGAATCTCTGCCGAACTTGTAAATTGCCGCTTCATCAAACCCATGGACGAACCATATTTAGAAAAAATGATGAATCGATTTGACAAAGTTTTAACCATTGAAGATGGCGTGAAGCTTGGCGGATTTGGTGAAGGTGTGACAGCTTGGCTTTCTGATAGAGGATACAAGGGAACCATAAAAAGACTTGGCCATCCAGACATATTTGTAGAGCATGGGACTCGATCTGAATTGTTAAAGCTAACCGGAATCGATGGTAGTGGAATCGCAAAGGCTGTTTCTGAATTGGTTTCCTTTTCTGACGTTTTCCAACCGTAATTTGAACATGATCCAGCCAGTCCTGACTCAATTGGGACTCTTCCTTTTTCGCATCCGAATTTGAAGATATGCACTTTACACCCGGATTGGATCAAATATGTAATTCTAAAAGATGAGTATCCAAATTCTCAATCCTGAATTTGTATCAGTAACTCTTACATTGGATCATGTTCAAATGGCCATTCACCATGCCTTGGACCGCACGAAGGAAATTGTCCGACAATTCATTCCAAGGAAGTCTGCCTTAAATCATTTGGAAACCAATTATATCGGTGTGTTAGGAGAATTGGCCATTCGCCAAGCCGCAGATCTGACGGGTGAATTGGAACGGAATTATGAAAAACATGAGGTGGATAGTGGTGATGTTCTCATCGATGGAAAAATGTTTGATGTTAAAACTGAAGCTATTCCGGAAAAGTGGTTTCAAAAATTGGCTTCGGGGAAAATAAAGCAATATGATCCATATGGCTGTCGAGTTTTTACGGCAAAGCATGCACATCATCTTAAAAAATATTCAGGTGGAATTATTTTTTGTTCAATCCCAATCTTAGCTAATGAAGAAAGTCGAGAAAATAAAATCAGAGAATCGCTTTTATTAAACCGAGAAATTATTGTTCCGGGTTTTACAACTTCTAAGAATGTAAAGGAAAAGGAATCGACTTGGTTTACACCCGAAGATCCAAGGGGTAAAAAAAGAAAATACAATTCAAAAAATTACATATTTCATCATTCAGAATTACAATCACTAAAAACCTTGATTTCAAATTTGGTTTAATCTTTCTGCAGTCATTGCGATGAATATTTTATTCAGTTCATAACCCACATAATCTCGACCGAGTTTTTTGGCAGCAACTGCCGTTGTTCCGGATCCCATAAATGGGTCTAAAATAGTATCACCCAAAAAAGAAAACATTCGAATCAATCGATGGGGTAATTCTTCGGGGAATGGCGCGGGATGCGAACGATCTTTTTCTGGAGAAAATCGCCATATATTATTAATGTATTCTCGCCAATCTTCCTTGTTCAATCGACTATCTTCTTTAATTTGTTTAGACATTTTTTCCGGTTGCCCATCTTTGACAAATAGATTAATAAATTCAATGGTATTGAGTCCATAAAAATTAGGTGGATACGGATAAGAACCCATCATCAATTGATCCGTACTGCCTTTATCCCAAATAATGAGGTCATACCGAAAAAATTTAGTTTTATGTAAAATACTGGCTTCTATATCATTGTTGATATTTTGGTAATCCCGATTGTGGTGGGTATTCATAATTGCTTTTTCCATTGGAAGGATGGGTGTGTTTATGCACAATTTTCCGTTAGGTTTGAGCACACGAAAACATTCTTTCCACACCGGAATCATCGATTGAATGTAATGATTGTAGGATCCGCTGGATTGACCGATTTGAGACGGGAACCCGTAGTCTTTTGCCTTAAAATAAGGTGGGCTCGTAATAATTAGACGGATGGATTCGTCGGGAATTTCATTCATCGTTTCGCATGATTTACGATAGATTTTATTGCTTTCCATTGCAGGAAGTTTACAGTGAATTTTAGAAATATCCTCCCTTGAAGTACTTTTTTTTCAAATGAATCCGAATTGTGAGCAAATCTTGTTAATTTTACATTCTTAATTAAAACAAAAAAGAATTCGAAATGGGTAAACAACTACAATTATTTGAAGAAGCGGAAAAACGCTGGAAAGACACATCTGAGAACACTGCCGGCCGAAATTATGATTTTAATACACTAAGTGGCGATCCGCTGGAGACGTTATATTATCCAACATCGGGAGAGCAATCTGATTATTTAGATCAACTTGGCTTTCCCGGGCAATACCCGTTTACACGTGGAATTCATGCAAATATGTACCGTGGAAAACTGTGGACCATGCGACAATTTTCCGGTTTTGGAACACCTAAAGAAACCAATGAACGCTACCATTTTTTGATGAAAGAAGGACAAATGGGACTTTCTATTGCCTATGATATGCCGACACTCATGGGGTACGATCCGGGGCACCCTCATTCCGATGGGGAAGTTGGTAAATGTGGTGTAAGTGTAGCATCACTCAAAGATATGGAAATTTTATTTAACGGTATTAATCTTGGAGACATTTCCGTTTCGCAAACTATCAATGGACCGGCAATTATTTTGTTGGCATTTTACATCGCGGTAGCGGATAAACAAGGTGTGGCTAAGGATAAATTAAGGGGAACCCTACAAAATGATATTTTAAAGGAATTCATCGCACAGAAGGAATGGATCTTTCCTCCGGAAGCATCCATGAGAGTCATCACAGATATGATGCAGTATTGCACGAAACATTTGCCACAATTCAATACTATTTCCATTTCCGGGTATCACATTCGGGAAGCCGGCTCAACTGCGGCACAAGAACTTGCGTTTACACTTGCAGATGGATTTACTTATGTTGAATATGCCAAAAAAGCCGGACTGGATGTGGACGAGTTCGCGCCACGTCTTTCTTTCTTTTTTAACTCTCATCTGGACTTTTTTGAAGAGATTGCAAAATTTCGTGCGGCAAGGCGGATTTGGGCTCGACATTTAAAAGAAACTTACGGTGCTAAAAATCCACGGTCCTGGAAATTGCGTTTTCATACGCAAACTGCCGGATGCTCTTTAACAGCACAGCAGCCGGAGATTAATATCTCTCGCACCGCTTTTCAGGCAATGGCCGCCGTGCTTGGCGGAACACAATCGCTTCATACCAATTCTATGGATGAAACGCTTTCACTCCCAACAAGGAAGGCAGCAGAAATTGCTTTAAGGACGCAACAGTTAATTGCCTTTGAAACGGGAGCCGCAAATGTTGCAGATCCACTTGGTGGGTCTTGGTATGTTGAAGCTTTAACGAATCGTATGGAACAACAGGCGGAAGCATATTTTACGCAAATTGAAGAGATGGGTGGAGTTATTCCGGCAATAGAGGATGGGTTTTTCCAGCGTGAAATTGCGTATTCTGCATCAGAATATCAGAAAAAAGTAGATGAAAAAACTCGAATTGTAGTTGGAGTGAATGCATTCCAAAAAGAAAACGAAGAAATCGAAATTCCAATTCTTGAGATTGGAGAGGAAGCTGAGAAAAATCAGATCACAGCATTGAAACAACTTCGAGTTGCGCGTGATCAAAAGGCTGTAAATGATGCATTGCAAAAAGTACAAATCGCCGCAGCGGGGAATGACAATATATTTCCACCAATTCTGGAAGCAGCAAAGGCATATGCAACATTGGGCGAAATTGTTGACGCGATGAAAAAGGAATTTGGGGAGTGGCAAGAATCGGCAGTATTCTAAAAATCCATAATGCATAAGGATAATCGCTGATTATTCTTAAATTGTTTCATCCCCTTTGTGATTTTTCGCAACCAACGTGGCTCACAAATTAATTATGATACAAATGTTAGAAAGGTGTTTGGTAACAATAAAAAACACATCATCTTGATGCCGACCAACTTTTCCTTTAAGGCATCCCCTCCCTATAAAATAATATATTCTGGTTAAATGATTCATAGACTCATTCTCATTATCTTATCTATTCTCGTAACTATTTTTATTGGCTGGACCTTACGAGAAACTGGGTCTTATTATATAACCGATTTACTGGAACGGCCACACCACGATAGTCATAAACTCTGGAAACCGGGCGGAACCATGGGGCATGGGTTGGGAATCCTTGGTGGCAGTATGATGATTATCATGTTTGTCTATTCTCTTAGAAAACGAATTAAATTTTTCCAAAAATGGGGCAAATTGCCTACGTGGCTTAATTATCATATTTTTCTGGGGATTGTTGGTCCTATCTTGGTTACTTTACATACCGCATTCAAATTTGGCGGACTTGTATCAATTTCCTACTGGTCTATGGTTGCTGTTGCTTTGAGTGGGTTTATAGGACGGTATATTTATATCAAAATTCCCCATAGGGTGAGTGGTGTTGAATTATCAAAAGATGAATTCTTGAATCGGATTCGCCTACTGACTGAAGAGATGAAAGTCGAGTTTAGTATGTCGGATGACAATATTAGCCTGATTCTTGATTTATCCGGCGCCGAAAAAATAGAGCAACGCGGGTTATGGGGCATCTTTACTATCTTTATTATGGATATTACCGGATGGGTCAAATGGTTGGGAATAAAAAATAAAATACAAAAAACATCAGCCATTCCAAAAAGTGAAATTCGAAAATTTAAAAAATCTTTAAGGCAAATCGTAAAAATGAATCGACAAATTGCATTTTGGACTGCAGCCCATTCTCTTTTTCATTATTGGCATGTGATTCATAAACCTTTTGCTTATACAATGGTGGTCATCATGTTTATTCATATAGTCTTGGTTGTCTCTTTTGGTTATAAGTGGATATTTTAGGTATGAGAGAGAAGCATAAAATGAGTGCCAAAATGGCTAAATTATTTTTAAAAGCATCTATTATTTTATTAATCATTATTCAGTTAATTCCCTATGGAAGAAATCATACGAATCCTCCGGTAGTTTCAGAGCCGGATTGGAACAGTATAGAAACAAAAGATTTGTTTTTTCAAACATGTCAAAATTGCCACAGCAATGAAACAGATTGGCCTTGGTACAGTCATATCGCACCGGTTTCATGGCTGATTCAGCATGATGTTAATGAAGGACGTGAACATTTCAATGTTTCTTTATGGGGAATTCAGAAACATAATGAAGGGAAGGAAGCCGCAGAAGAATTGCAAGAGGGTGACATGCCTCCTTGGTTTTATTATATTTCGCCTCAACATCAAAAATTATCAGCAAAGGATAAGATAAAATTAATTTCAGGGTTAGTAGAAACATTCGGGCAAGAATCAGATGACCATGATGACGACCATGAACATGAAGATTGAATGATGGATCATTGTTTAATTCTGTGATATTCATCACCAATGGAAATATACTCAAATATTATCTTTTCTGATATAATTTGAACAAAAAACATTATGAATGAAACTGTATTAACTTATTTAATCGGCGGCGGGATTATTCTCATTTTTCTCGTTCCCTATATTCTATCCATGAAGCGAAAGAATAAAAGAACGAAAGATCGATTGGAAGAAACCCGAGCTAAAAGACAGGATAAAGCGCTACTTCAACATCCAATTATCAATCGTTCGTTATGTATTGGTTGTGGTATTTGCGTGGATGCTTGTCCAGAAGGAACTGTGTTAGGTCTGATAGATGGCAAAGCAACCATTATTCATGGAAGCCATTGTGTAGGGCATGGAAAATGTGCAGAAGCATGCCCTGTTTCTGGCATTGAAATTGGCTTAGGTGATATTAGTCAAAGAGAAGATATTCCCCAATTATCTGAGCATTTTGAGAGCAATATTCCTGGCCTCTATATCATCGGAGAGTTGAGCGGATTAGCCTTGATTAAAAATGCAATCACGCACGGCGTTGCCGCCATCAATCATATCCATAAAAATCAGATTTCAAACAATAAGGGCGAATTTGATGTGGTGATTATTGGCGCAGGACCTGCTGGTTTATCAGCTGCATTACGAGCAAAAGAGTTGGGATTGAATTATATGGTATTAGATCAAGACCAGCCGGGAGGCACTATTTTGCAATATCCTCGTCGAAAATTGGTTTTGGTTCAACCTGTAGAGCTACCATTGTTTGGTGCCTTAAAAAAAGGAGAGTACGAAAAAGAAGATTTGTTGACTATTTGGGAAAAAGTCATTAAAGATCAGGAAGTCAGGTTGTTGTCCGGACATAGACTTTTGGGGATTACAGGAGAAATTGGGAATTTTAAAGTACAGACATCTTCAGACACTGCAGTTTCATCTAGGGTTGTATTGGCACTTGGACGACGGGGGACACCCAGAAAGTTGGGAATTCCCGGCGAAGAGTTGGGTAAAGTCATGTACAAATTGATGGATGCTGAAACCTATAAACACAAAAAACTATTGGTGGTTGGAGGTGGCGACTCTGCCATCGAAGCAGCATTGGGCTTAGCTCATCAAGAAGGCAATGATGTTACCATTTCCTATCGTAAAGAAAATTTCTTCAGACTAAAAGCCAGAAATGAAACGAATCTTGAAAAAGCTATTTCAGATAAATTATTGAATGTGGTTTTTAATTCCAGTCCTGTCAAAATTGAAGAAAAATCTGTTACATTGAAAACGAGTGAAACAGAAATGGAAATAGACAATGAGTTTGTATTTATTTTTGCTGGAGGCGAACTGCCATTCAAATTATTAAACGAAATTGGCATTGAATTTGGAAAAAAAATTGAGGCTGCCACATGATGGTCAGGTGGTGGTTTCTCTGTCTTTTTCCTGCGATGATTTCAGCACAATTCTCACCCGGGAAATTATCCAAGTATCACGCTCATTTGGAGGGCAACTCAAATTGTATCCAATGCCATGATTTGGGTAAAAAAGAAATTTCTGATGGCTGTAATGTTTGTCATACGCCCTTGAAAAAAAGGATTGATGCTAAGTTGGGATTTCATAAGGATAAAACTGATGAATGTGGGTCCTGCCATTCAGATCATAATGGAACCAAGTTTGAACTGGTTTATTGGCCGAAAGATATCCGAAAATTTAATCATGAAAAAACAGGATACACTCTAACCGGAAAACATGATGTCGTTGAATGTGGCGAGTGTCATTCCAGAAAAAATATTACTTGGGAACCCATTCGACAATGGGCCTCCGAGCATACCCAATTCCCGGTACTGGATCGGACTTTTCTGGGTTTGAGCGCCACATGCAATTCTTGCCATGAGGATATTCATACAGATCAGGTTACGTCGGATTGTGCTTCTTGTCACAATACATCTGATTGGAAACTGGCCATTCAGGATTTTGATCATAACCAGGCCAAATTTTTGTTGACAGGTGCTCATAAAAGGGTAGATTGTGAAAAATGTCATCCTGCTCAACCGGATCATCCCAAAAAAGTCTGGAAACTTACTGGAATGGCTTATGATAATTGTTCGCGTTGTCATACTGATATTCATAAAGGTAGTTATGGTGAAACCTGTGAATCCTGCCATACAACAGAGGATTGGAAAAAAGACCTAAAACCGTTTGACCACAGTAAAACCAAATACCCCTTAGCCGGAAAACATATAAATGTGTCCTGTAATGAATGCCACCAAACAACGCTTGCCGGCGGGTTGCCAAGGTATCTTAGCTGCATTGGTTGCCACGAAGATAAACATTATGCACAGTTTGAGAACCGCCGTGATGGAGGCGATTGTGCTGCTTGTCATACCGTGAATGGATTTTTACCAGCGACATTCACTGGCTCAATGCATCAGATGATACGGTTTCCTTTGGACGGCGCTCATTTGGCGGTACCCTGTAGTGGGTGTCATAAACCTGTTCAACCTGTCCAAGGAAAAACCACAGTTCAGTTTACGTGGAAAGATATGAATTGTGCCGTTTGTCACGACGATGTTCACCGAAAGCAATTCTTAAAGCATGATAATAAGACCTGTGATTCTTGTCACATCACCGAAGCTTTTACTCGTGTTAAATTTGATCATGAAAAAACCAATTATCCATTGGATGGAAAACATATGAATGTGAATTGTCAAGAATGCCATAAAAAGGAACAAGATCAAAATGGTCAATTTGTACGATATGCTCCTGTGCCACATCAATGTAAAGATTGTCACACATTTACCGAACAAATTCGATGAAATTATTTTCCATAATTATTTTGTGTTCAATGGCATCGGCTATGCAGAATGATGAACTAATTGTGCCCGGCTATGACTGCGGAGATTGTCATGGTTCGGCCGGATGGGATGTGATTGATCTCTCAAAATTTGATCATCAGCAAACCGGTTTTCAATTAAAAGGTGCGCATATGGTTCAGAATTGTTCACAGTGCCATTTAGGTGAAACGATTGCTCAAAAACATGACTTTCAATTGATTGCGGATGATTGTGCTTCGTGTCATTTAGATATTCATGAAACAACCTTGGGCAATGATTGTTCTGCATGTCACAATTCGGATGCATGGACTGTGACCCAAAGATCATTCGACCACAAAGCGACATTATTTCCTTTATTTGGCGCCCATCGCTTTGCAGACTGCCAAGATTGTCATCAATTTGAACCGGTCGTCAATTTTGATTATTCATCGGTAGATTGTTATAGTTGTCACCAACAAGATTATGAACAATCTACAAATCCGAATCATATCGCTGTTCGCTTTAATGCAGATTGCAGTCAATGCCATGCTGTTCAGCAATCTACTTGGATTTCTTCTTTTGATCACGATTTAACGATTTTTCCTTTGGCGGGTCTTCACAAATCGGTTGATTGTTCAGGCTGTCATGCGGATGAAAATTATACTATTTCTTCAGATTGCTACGATTGCCATCAACAAGATTACACCCAAACTACAGACCCAAATCATATTTCAGTAAATATCAGTACAGATTGTAAAGAATGCCACACCGAGCAGTTACCTTTATGGGCTTCATCTTTCGATCACGATTTAACAGTTTTCCCGTTGCTCGGTCTTCATAAGCCTGTTGATTGCACCGGTTGCCATGTAGATCCGAATTCCAGCCCTTCTTTAGATTGCAATGGATGCCATTTGCAGGATTTTGAAACAACCCAAACCCCAGATCATTCAACGTATAATTATCCGGCTGAAGATTGCAATGCCTGTCATTCCGAATTTGGCTGGATTCCGCATACATTTATGCATGACCTTACTTATAGTTGCGGTACTTGTCATCAGCCAGACTACGACACTGCCGTTGATCCTCCGCATACTTCGGCATCGGGTTTTACGCTGGACTGCGATCTTTGTCACAGCAGTACCACCACTTGGGATGGAGCGGTATTTGACCACAGTAACGCAACAAGTGGATGTGTAACTTGTCATTTGAGTGATTATCAAGGCGCCTCAGATCCTCCTCATTCAGAGGAAACCGGATTCAGCGAATCCTGCGAACAATGCCACAACAGTACTACTACTTGGGATGGTGCTACTTTTTCTCATGAGGATATAACTACTGCTTGCAATACCTGTCACATGAATGACTTTTACGAAGAGCACAGCGATGGGTTTCCCACCGATTGCGAGAATTGTCACACAAGCACCACCGATTGGGAAGAAGTTTCTTTTTCTCATGATGACCTAACCGATGCTTGTAGCAGTTGCCACATGGATGATTTTTATGATGAACACAGCGATGGCGAGCCGACTGATTGTGAAACCTGCCATACTACAAATAACTGGGATGATGTTACCTTTGATCACGATAATGATTATTTCCCAATTTACTCGGGTGAACATAATAATGAATGGAGTACATGTACGGCAGAGTGCCATATCAATTCGTCCGATTATTCTGTATTTTCCTGTGGATTAAACGGCGTTTGTCATGATCATAGACAATCCGAAATGGATGATGAGCATGATGGTGAAACCGGTTATTCTTATAATAGTTCAGCGTGTTATGATTGTCATCCTAATGGTGAAAAGGACGACAACAATGATGATTTCATAGATCCAACAGACTGGCGCAATCATTTAAAACGTGATCCGGATTGGATGCAACATTGAGTTATGGTGCAATAATGTCCTTCTTTTTAACGATAAATCTTCAAAGTGATTTGACAGATATTCCCTGTAGTGACTGCCATTCTTCAGATGGTTGGGAGCCTCTTTCTTCGACTATGATATTTAATCATGATAATACGGATTTTCAGCTAGAAGGGAATCATCGGGGTACGGAATGCATCCAATGTCATCCGGGAAATACGATGGAAGAAATCCATAATTTTACCCACGCAGAAACGGAATGCCAAACCTGCCATATGGATATTCATTACGGATTGATGGGAACCGATTGCCAAACTTGTCATGGTTTTGAAACGTGGGATATGTCTAATTGGAAAAAAGCCTATGAACATTTGATGTTTCCTTTATTGGGAGCACATGCTTTAATCGAATGTTCTACTTGTCATGGTGAAGATCTCGTTCAATATTCAGGAAGTTTAAGTAACGATTGTTTGCCTTGCCATACGCTTGATTATAATCAGGCTCTAGCAACCAGCTCGCATTCGGAGAATACAAACTGCATTTTGTGTCATAATACGCATGGTTGGTCTCCTGCAGATATGTCTCACCACGATTTTTTATTTCCTATTTATTCCGGAGAGCATCGAGGGGAATGGTCCACCTGTGAAGCGGAGTGCCATATCAATTCGTCCGATTATTCTGTATTTTCTTGTGGATTAAACGGCGTTTGTCATGATCATAGACAAACCGAAATGGACGATGAGCATGATGATGAATCCGGTTATGTTTATGAAAGTTCGGCCTGCTTTAATTGTCACCCACAAGGAAAAGAAGATGATTAGGAATTTTTCACTTTTATTATTTTTATTTCTAGCTTTTACAGGAGCTATTTTTTCCCAGGAATCTATCCTTGTTGAAGGGAAAATCACGTATTTAACAGCAGACCAAATTTATTGTGATGTGGGTACAATTGGTGGCGCATCTGTTGGCGACACGTTGAAAGTTTTACGGAGGGAACAGGAGTTAGGATTAATCCTAATTACCAATGTTGCCAGGAAATCATCTGTTTGTTTGTCTTTGGTTCCCGCTTCTGTGTTTCAGTTAGGTGATAAAGTTGTGCTGGATAAAATGACTAAGCCACTTTCTCAACCGAATGAAATTGTTAAAGACCGACTGAAAGAAACAGTTGAAAAACCCCAAAAATCGAAATTGAAACAATCAGGGAATTTGAGTTTTCGATATACAGATACGCAATTTTCTAATAACAATTCTGCCAATCGAGGAATCGGATCGTTGAATTATCGCCTTCGATATGATGGACTATTTAAGCCACAATTATGGATTTACGGGCGCAGTGATCTTGCTGATAAAGAATTTAAACTGTATCAAGCGCGCCTCACGTTTGGATCATCTACAGGAAAATTATATGTACAAGTTGGGCGCGTTTTTTCGCCTGCTCTTTCCGGAATTGGTGCAACGGACGGATTATTGGCATCAACTACTATAAAGAGGGGGATTTCTTTAGGCGTGTTGGGAGGATTTTCTCCAAATCCGCAAAATTTGAATTTTGATAAAAATATATCAAAAACAGGCGGCTATATTCATTTTAAAAATCAATCACCAAATTTCCGGATGATTGGTAGCATCGCTTTTGCGCAACAAAAAGTCAGCGGAAAAACCGATCGAGAATTTATTTTTTGGACATGGCGAGGGAATGTTGGGAATACATTTTCTTTAGCGATGTACCAAACAGTTGACCTTTATCCTGATACGGAAATTGGCGTAAGAAATAAAATGACGCCAACCTCCAGCCAAATATCAGTAAGATTCCGCCCGATAAAAAGTATTACAATCCGATCTAGATATTCTGCTCGGAGACAAGTTTTATATTTTGAATCAGCCCAAACGTTGCCTGATTCACTTTTTCAGGACGAACTGCGGTCCGGCTGGTATAACACCATTCAATTATCTATGAACAATATTGGTAGTTTTCAGCTTGGCGCAAATTTAAGAAATCAAAAATCTGCCGATCGTCCCGCAGTATTGGCATTCATGAGTTTCCGTTCACCTTCAGGGTCTAATGGGCGAACGTATAATTTGAAAACAAATTATATTCGGAATGATCTGATAACCGGGGTGCGATTTACTGTTGGATTAGATCAATCATTGGGGAAGAAAATATCAATTTATGCAGAAGCAGATGGCTATTCTTATGGATATGGAACGAATTGGTCTGATTATTTTCAACAAAGGATAAACGTTGGAATGAATTGGCGTATTTTTTCTAAGCTTCAAATGACTTTATCAGCAGATTATACGCAGGAGGATAATTATTCATTTCAATATGTTTATGCCGGTTTGAATTACAGGTTTTAATATTTTGATTGTTGGTTCTATATATAGTTTACAATAAAAATAGGGTCATGACTAGTTTAGCGTTTTATTTCGAAAGTTTTCGAGTAGTTTTTGGTAGATATTTTCATGCCTGTAATTGAACCTAAACTCACTTTCTTTCAAATGAAAATAGAACGCATTTTTATGGATT